>OKSC01000621.1_pt1 | contig 40663 bp, 32 predicted proteins | sample 1601161 | NCBI WGS metagenome assembly OKSC01 (sample SAMEA3541552, study PRJEB24748) | human gut metagenome | biome: human gut; feature: human-associated habitat; material: faeces | place: China | collected 2012 | reverse complement strand
GGAAACAGATCGAAAAGTCCGGTAAGGTCGGTACAGCCATCTTTGTGGAGGAGATTGGCGCCAACGCTGCCGGGTACGGTCTTTTGTATGCGATGTATGTCGGTACTCTGCTCAGGCCGTTGCATTTTTGTGTAAGGCGTAGAATTTTCCCTCGCAGATGTGGTCTTACCGCCAGTCTCTTGTTTATCAATGCACAACCGCTGTAAGAACTGTGCAGACATGCCTCCTATATTTTGTGTCGTCAAAATGACAGTCATGAGCTGTGCCGACAGTATTTACCTCTTGCGCATATAGAACTTATGTTCTATTATAGTGTTTAAGAAAACTGGGAGGAGGACGGATAGATGGGACGGCATATTCTACACGTAGATATGAACGCATTTTATGCATCTGTGGAATGTCAGCGTCGCCCTGAACTGCGGCAAAAGCCGGTGGCAGTCTGCGGTGATCCGGAGGCCCGTCACGGAATCGTCCTTACTGCCAACTATGTAGCAAAGCCACGTGGCGTCAAAACCGGCATGGCTATCTGGCAGGCGAAGCAGCTTTGTCCCGATCTGGTGGTGCTGCCTGCCGATATGAGGGAGTATATCCGATTCAGTAAGATGGCTCGCGAGATTTACGAGAAATACACCGACCAGATCGAGCCGTTTGGCCTTGATGAAAGCTGGTTGGATGTGACCGGCAGCGTCGGTCTGTTCGGTTCGGCCGTGAGTATTGCTGAAGAGATCAGCGAGCGGATCAAGTTTGAGTTGGGGATCACCGCCAGCATCGGCGTTTCCGACAATAAGATCACGGCGAAGCTGGGTAGTGACTATAAAAAGCCGGACGCCATCACCCGTATCGAGCGGGATAACTATAAAGAAATTGTCTATCCGCTGCCAGCATCCGATCTGCTCTATGTTGGGCCTGCCACAGAGCGCAAGCTGCGCGGTGTTGGGATTTATACCATCGGGCAGCTTGCCGAGGCGTCGCCGAAGCTTTTGGAATACAAGCTGGGGAAAATGGGGCTGGTGCTGCACACTTTCGCCAACGGGCTTGATGTATCGCCTGTGCAGCGCAGTGATCATATCCGTGCCATAAAATCGGTAGGCAACAGCGCCGCCACGCCGCGCGATCTGGTGAGCGACGATGATGTGCGTCTCATGCTGTATCTGTTGGCGGAAAGCGTCGCCTGCAGAATGCGGGAGCTGGCATCAAAGTGTACGGTGGTCGAAGTTGCTGTCCGGGATACGGAGCTGCATTGGTACTGCCGGCAAAAGAAACTGGCAGTTCCCACCTGCTCCAGTGCGGAGATCGCAGAAGTGGCGTTCGACCTGTTCCGCCGCAGCTATCCGTGGACGCTGCCGGTACGCAGCATTGGTGTGCGCGGCGCCGAACTGGTAGATGCGGCTATGGGGATACAAACATCGCTTTTCGATAATGATAGGCATCGGAGCGCATGGGAGCAGATCGACGTAGCCGTGGACAGGCTGCGGCAGCGATATGGCTATATGAGTGTGCGCCGCGCTATCACCATGTCTGACCCGGCATTGGGCTGTATCAATCCCAAGGATGACCATACCGTGCATCCGATAGGCTACTTCGCAGGATAGGGGGAATATCCATGGAACTTGAAAAGAAGTATGTGCCGGTGACAGTGCATTTTGACGCCAACGGGAAGATGCGTCCTATCGAGATCGAGTTTGACGAAATGCGCAGATATCATATCGACAAGATACTGGACGTGCGCCGCGCAGCCTGCCAAAGTGTAGGCGGCGTGGGAGAGAGATATACCTGCCGCATACGGGGCAGGGAGAGTTATCTCTGGTTTGAAAAAGGCCGCTGGTTCGTAGCAGCGAAGGATGGAAAATAAGAAGGAGGCTGCCGGCGTTGCCGGCAGCCTCCCTTGCGTAGAGAAAACTACTTACCAATACTTGGGATACTTGCTGGTGCTTTGCTGATGCTTTGCATACTCCCACCAGGGAACTTGGGTGGCAAAGTCCGTCAGCTTGTCCCAGAACTGATCGGCCAGCGTTCCCTTGTCCACGTAGACCGTGACAGTATAGGTTTTGCTGCTGCCATCCTCCATGGCGGCGGTGTAGGTCACGGCATTGGTGAAGTCCACCGTTTCACCGCTGCCAGGTGTCAGGGACTTGACGCCGTTTGTGGCGATAACCGGGGTCAGCTTCGTCACATCTGTGCCGCGGGGCATGGTGATGGTGATGGTATTGGTGGTATTGTTCACCGCACCGGCCACGCCGTTGATGGAGAAGCCTGTGATGCCCGTGGAGGTCGTCGCGGCAGTCTCCCACTGACAACTGATGCTCACATTACCCTCAGGCATGGTAAAGCGGTTGTTAGTGATTTTCACTGTTTCGCCGCCAGCAACAGCCAGCGTGTAGGTCAGCGAATCCGCCACCATCTGATAACCGCTGTCGGGGGTTACGGTAACGATGATCTCATCGCCCGCGTTGGCCTTGGTGCGGTTGGGGGTGATGGTGCCGCCCTTGGGTGCCTTCACTGTAATAGTGTACGCTCCGGTATCCGGTACATCAATGCTGCCATAAGCGGGGATCTCGATCTTGAGAACCACGCTCCTGTTATTGGAGGCATCCACAACAACAATATAGATGTCGCGTGCGCCATCGCCCAAATTGCTAAGAGTGATGTTATTCACGCCTGTACTGGCTGTCCCCTTGTTGGAAGAAACCAAAATCTCTTCCACCGTAGGCGCCGCCGCGCTGTGGTTGACAACCTTATAGAAGTAATTGCCTGCCACATTCGAGCTGAACTGTACGGCTGCGCCGCTATTGCTGATACGTGTGGCGGAACCGTTGGACAGGATAGGCTCCGTAGGTTCACCAGAGCCAGAATAGATCAGCTTAATGGTATAATCCTTGGTAGCTGCTCCTGCTGTTGCCTTGAACGTAACTTCTTCGCCTACCGGCATATAGCAGGAGATGTCACCCTTAGACCAATCGCCTTCATAGCTGCCGCCTCCGCCTTCCTGCTTTACCTTTACGCCAGCAGGTGTAACGATTTTTAGGTTCAAACCGGACAGTCCTTCAGGGATCTTGGCAACCGTCTCTGCCGACACGGTGTTGGGAATGGTGATCGTCCAATTGTCACCAGACGGAACGCCTTTTGCGACCAGACTGCCATCTGCACTCTTTACCAGTGCGACAGATGTGATCGTCGGTGTGATCTCCGATGTGGACTCAAACTCTGCCGTTACCGTGACATTGCTCTTAGGCATCGTGAAAGTACCAACATTGCGGTCAGTCTTATCAGTGGTGACAGAAATGGCCTTCTGCTGTTTGTCCTTCACGATCCAACTCTTCAGTGTGTAGCCGCTATCGGGAACAGCGGTCAGCGTAACGGTCGTGTTCGGCTGTGCGGTCGAGTTGGAAGATGTGAGTGTACCGCCTGTCGCCTGTGTCAGCACGATGTCGTGCCGGGCATTATCTTCGGTCTTTTCTTCAAGCGTGGCATCAAGTGAATAGCTGTAATACCAATCATCAACTGCGAACGAACCTGATGTGTTTGTCGTTACGAGGATCCGCCTAAATCCGTCATCGACACGGTACGCAGTGATTTCCTTCAACACGTAATGCTCAGGTTCCGCAAGTGTTATGGTAAATTCACAGATATCTCCCTTCTTCAGAATATCTTTGCCGGAAGGCATACTCTTACCATTTACGGTATAGGAAAATGAAGCCAAATCACTACGAACGTGATCGCCCAGATTTATCTGGCCGCCTACACTAATAAGCCGTTCTTTCATCACGGCATGAATCGTTATACCCTCTGCATTAGACGGCATCGTGAAGGTTACCGATGTATTCTTCTTATCTGCATCAGGAAACAGTGGATCCGCGTTTTCAACTCCGTTCTGCGAGATCTCCCAATGGTCAAAGAGATAATACTCGTCAACATCGCTGATTGCTACGGTAATCTGCGTTCCGGGCTTGGCGGATGTAATATCACGGCTCCCATTAACGGTAACAACAGCTTTATCGCTATAATCCACATTGACCATTATGGGAAGCGGTGTGATCTCGCTGGCCTCTTCAAAGGTGGCGGTGAACTGCGTGTTCTTCGTTCCTACTACGAACTGTACAGTCATATGTGATTTCTGGGCTTCGGTCAAATACGATCCGCCCGTTTCTGTCCAGCCTTTGAATACATACCCGTCTTCGGGAATGGCGTACATAAGCAACGTCGTTCTCTCTTTATAGAAATTAGTGCTGCTTGTGGGGGTCAATTCAACCCTGCCCATCTGAGAGTCGTTGCTGGACGCCTTTATTTCCACATTATACAGTTCGTGAATGTTGCCAGTCACAACAATGTCCTGCCGAGCATAAAACGCCAGATATGTAACCTCGTATGCAGTGCCGTTTATGTTTTCATTAACTGTCCTTTCGCCTATAATGTCGCTCTTAGGAATATCCGACTTCAGGCTCTCTAAGACATACCCTTTCTTTTCACCGGTAATCTTCTGACGGAAATCCAGTATTTTAATGCAGACTTTTTCTCCGTTCTCAACAGAGAAGACATTGTGATTCTCATCAACTGCGGTAGCTCCTTTATCAATGCCAAAGAACCCGCCAGCTACCAGATCATCAAAGCTCTTGCCATTCATGAGAACAACGTCAAACATTCTGTTAACAAAGGCTCCTTCAGTCCAGAATTTATCCGAGCTTCTATCACTGGTGCCTTCCATAAGCTTCACTTGGACAGTAACATTGTCACTATCACCTGTCTGGAACTTTGCCTTAATGGTAAAGCTGCCTTCGGGTGCGGTAATGGTCAGCGGATTTGCCTTGGCCTGTTCTTCAGTCAGCGTTATATTGGTACCAGAGACTTCCCAGCCTGCGAATGTACTGGCTTCTGTCGCCTGAAGCTTCAGTTCCGCGCCGGTCACGGCCTTGACCACATCGCCATTGGCATATTCGCTGCCGTTGACCGTTACCTTACCGGTGCCTTCAATGCTGACAGTGCCCTTGCTGGGGTAATCCAGCACGATCTTCGCCTGTTTTACATTGCCGTTGACATCCGTGATGGTGAAGGGGATCTCTTCCCACGGGTGGGCACAGTCCGCCTTGAACTTGATGTTCTTAATACTCTCGCTGCTGGTACCGCTTACTTCTACATCGTCAGAAAAGGTCAGCTTCGCGCCAGCGGCATAGCCCGCAGTGCCGCTTTGCAGTATTGGCATATACAAATATGCATTTTCGGACTGCCTTGGATCCTTTGTGGGAACGATTCTCATAACAAGATCATCATTCTTGTTATTGTTCCAACCAGAAACCTTCGCTTTTCCGAAATTATTCGTTGACCCTTCGCGGATCTCTGGTGCAGGGGGATTTGCCTCCAAAGGATTCGCTACAAATTTTCCGGCATCAGTGCTGAATTGGGCAGAGACCTTCAGCGAGGTATTTCGCAGCGTGATCGTCGCCGTGTCGTTTGCCATCTTCAGCGTATAGTCGCTCGTGGCGTTGCCATCCTTGTCTGTTACATTCCAGCCCAGCACGCCGTAGCCCTCATGGGGAGCTGCGGTAAGAGTCACCTGCGCTCCGGATGCAAGGCTTGTCAGCGTATTAGAAGAGGTAACGGCGCCGCCCTCGGATTGCTCGATGGTCACATCCAACTGCTTAGTGAATTGCGGGGTAACAATAAGCGACACGTGGAAGCTCTCGTACTGTTTGGTGCCTTTATTATGAAAGCCCACTTCGATGTATTTATCCGACAAGTTACCCTTTCTCACATATTGGTACATCATCTTATCACCTTTTGCATAAGCAGTGGCGGAAGAACCATTCGCTTTAACATAGGTGACTTTCCATCCAGAAAAGGCATAACCATCATTAGCCGTTGCAGTCAGCGTAGCGACCATCTTACCGGTGGAGTCATCCAAGCCGGTCACAGTCGTTTCCGTACTGCTAATGGCATTATCCGTCCGCGTGATCTTTGCCGTGCCGCCTTCCGCCTGATTCAGCGTGACGGTCAGTATCTTTTGGAACTTTGCCTTAATGGTAAAGCTGCCTTCGGGTGCGGTAATGGTCAGCGGATTTGCCTTGGCCTGTTCTTCAGTCAGCGTTATATTGGTACCAGAGACTTCCCAGCCTGCGAATGTACTGGCTTCTGTCGCCTGAAGCTTCAGTTCCGCGCCGGTCACGGCCTTGACCACATCGCCATTGGCATATTCGCTGCCGTTGACCGTTACCTTACCGGTGCCTTCAATGCTGACAGTGCCCTTGCTGGGGTAATCCAGCACGATCTTCGCCTGTTTTACATTGCCGTTGACATCCGTGATGGTGAAGGGGATCTCTTCCCACGGGTGGGCACAGTCCGCCTTGAACTTGATGTTCTTAATACTCTCGCTGCTGGTACCGCTTACTTCTACATCGTCAGAAAAGGTCAGCTTCGCGCCAGCGGCATAGCCCGCAGTGCCGCTTTGCAGTATTGGCATATACAAATATGCATTTTCGGACTGCCTTGGATCCTTTGTGGGAACGATTCTCATAACAAGATCATCATTCTTGTTATTGTTCCAACCAGAAACCTTCGCTTTTCCGAAATTATTCGTTGACCCTTCGCGGATCTCTGGTGCAGGGGGATTTGCCTCCAAAGGATTCGCTACAAATTTTCCGGCATCAGTGCTGAATTGGGCAGAGACCTTCAGCGAGGTATTTCGCAGCGTGATCGTCGCCGTGTCGTTTGCCATCTTCAGCGTATAGTCGCTCGTGGCGTTGCCATCCTTGTCTGTTACATTCCAGCCCAGCACGCCGTAGCCCTCATGGGGAGCTGCGGTAAGAGTCACCTGCGCTCCGGATGCAAGGCTTGTCAGCGTATTAGAAGAGGTAACGGCGCCGCCCTCGGATTGCTCGATGGTCACATCCAACTGCTTAGTGAATTGCGGGGTAACAATAAGCGACACGTGGAAGCTCTCGTACTGTTTGGTGCCTTTATTATGAAAGCCCACTTCGATGTATTTATCCGACAAGTTACCCTTTCTCACATATTGGTACATCATCTTATCACCTTTTGCATAAGCAGTGGCGGAAGAACCATTCGCTTTAACATAGGTGACTTTCCATCCAGAAAAGGCATAACCATCATTAGCCGTTGCAGTCAGCGTAGCGACCATCTTACCGGTGGAGTCATCCAAGCCGGTCACAGTCGTTTCCGTACTGCTAATGGCATTATCCGTCCGCGTGATCTTTGCCGTGCCGCCCTCTGCCTGATTCAGCGTGACGGTTAGCGTCTTTTGGAAGTTCGCGGTAAGTGTAACAGCTCCGGTCGTTACACTCAATGTTGCCAGATTCTTTTCGAGCGTATCTTCGGTTATTGTTCCTCCTTCGGTCACAGACCAACTGTCAAACACATAACCGTCCTGCGGAACTGCCTTTATAGAGACAGTTGCATTTTCCTCAACATTATAGCTGTTGCCATCGGCTACGGCATGGCTGTCAATTACTACACTGCCGCCTTTGGCGGTAACATTGATCTGAACTGCACCTGCCGCCATTATTTGCGCGATAGATACAGGCACAATAATGCATAGCGACAGCAAAAGTGCCAATAGGGGAATGAATCTTTTTTTCATTAAATTCCCACCTTCATTTAATAGTGATTATATTCTCCATCATCGGTCTGACCTTCCTTACGAAAACCGGTGTGTGCTGTGGCTCTCCTGATGATCGGTTACCGTATTATCTTCAGAGACCTTGTCCCAAAGTTGCTGCGAGGTACTGCGCTGATACACCACGCGAACAACATAGTATCGCGTCTCGCTGCCAAGCCTCACGGTATAGGTAAGCGGTGTGGACAGATTCACCACTTCACCGGACACAGGGCTTACCACCGCGCCAGCAGATACAGTGACCACAGGTGCTACCGCGGTTACGTCCGTCCCGTTCGGCAGTACGACCTCAATCGTACCAGCGGTGTGATCGATCTCACCGTCTACACCCAGTACCGTGAACTTCTCAATCCTGGCAGAGCTGGACGGCGTTGGCGTCTCTCCGGAGGCAGAGATCAAGCTGCCTGCCGTGTTCGTTACCCGAACCGTATAAGTACGGCTCTCTACATCGCGGCCTGTGACCATATAGGTGACCGGTGCGGAGAAGTCCTGTTCAGTTCCGGATAGCGGGCTGCACACCGTTGTGCCTGCACCCAGCGTGATGTCCGGCGCAAATTTTGTAGTGGTCAGATTGCTGTCATCCACCCCAGTCACGGAGATCGTGCCGCTAACGTTGTCAATGACTCCGTCGTAAACCTTGCCATTGATCGTCAGCGAAAATGCCGTGATGGAGGCTACCGATTTCGCTTGCACCTTGATTCGATAAGCAGTGTGGTTTTTGCCATCCGCAGAGGTAATGGTAAACTCCGTCCAATCCGAAAGGTCAAGGTTCACAGAGCCATCCAAGACAGGCGAGGCACTCGCGCCATAAGAGATGTTGGCGATAACACGCAGCTTTGTCACATCAATACCGCTGCTGACCGTCAGCAAAACGTCCGCGCCGTCCTCTTTCACTGTGACGGCCTTGTCCAGAATATCAAGATTACGCTGATTGGCATCTTGCAGGACTATGGTCGAAGTATCAAGCTTCGCGCCTGCCGGATCCACGTCGCCAAGCGTAACCGTGACCTCATAGGTTTTTGTGGTCAGGCCATCCTCAGCCAGCACTGTAAACGGCTGGGCTACGTTCTCGACAAATGTAACAGGGAGCGTCGGAGCTGCCAAGGCTGCACCCGGCGATAGCGTGAAGTCGGGCGTTATATTCTGGAGGGACATTCCCTTCGGTAAGGTAACGGTGATTGTATTTTTACCATCCTTTGTCTCGATTTTTCCATTTTGGCCCTCAATGGAAAACGACAAGATATCTGCGTCGGTCGAAAGAACCGTAGAAAAATCGTAACGATGATAGTAGAGGTGGTACGGATACCCTGCTCCATCCTTATTCAAGAATCCAAGATACCATTGCAGCGCATAGCAAGATTGGTACGTCGCCATTGCATTAGTGGTACCATCCTGTGTGTGCTTGAATCCGTCTGATGTCGCAAACAAGTCCATCCATTGCGTCAACACGGTAGTTGTTCCATTACCGAATCTCGGATCGCTGTAGGGGTCGATACCGCAGGATGCCAAGGCGCAAATGACCTGCGCCGTTGTCTCACTGTTGACCTGTGCGCCATACACGAATGTGTAGTCCTCTCGCATATACTTGACAATCGCTGCGACACCATCATCTAATTTCGCACGAACACGCTCACCATACACTGGATCGTCCTGATAAGGCGCAATTGCATACATGACCATGCCAACCTCATCCATTCCGTACATTCCCGGTGGATCAAACGTGCATTGGAGAAGTGTATCCAGCAAAGACTCTCTTGTGCGTGCAGCATTCGCAGGAACGGAATAAGTTCCCATATCTAATGCGCACAAGCCGAATGAGACACCAAAAATCGTTCCGCTTTTCGTTTCAAGCAGATTCGCAACCAGGTTGTCGATCTGATTCCCAACCTTATCTGTAAAAGGTGTGCCATCATTATACTGTGCAAGGTTTGAACAATCGTAGCCTCTTGAGGTCAAGAGCATGATCAACCGTGCGACATCTGTCATAGTGCCATTGGGGCCTACATTCAGATCATTGATCTCCTTGGCAATACTGAAGCCGTTGTTTGTATTTGGCCCACTGCTCTGCTGCTGGTTTTCATATATACCAAGCTGCATCCATTCCCAATCATCACTGGCGCTGTCCCGATATTTATCGATAATGGTATTCAGTAGGCTTTCATATTTGCTTTTATCCGGATTTTCCTGCCGCTGTGTGGATACTGTAACAGTGACGGTATATCTCTTGATTTCCCCGTTTTGCGCGGTAACAGTGTAGACAACCGGCTCAGTAAAATCCTGCAAAACGCCGCTGGCAGGCTCTACCGTGGCAAACTCAGGAAGCGTAATGGACGGTGCAAATTGCTTGGATGAACCGGCTGGCAACTCCAGCGTGACCGTCCCTGCGTCGTGGTCGATTTTACCCGACAGCGTGCCGAAATCGAAAGTCTTTAACTTGTTGTCAGAAGAGGCAGGGAGCATCTTCACGACAATCGAGTAGTCCTGATAAGACGTTCCATTCTCCGCCGTTACCCGGTACTTAATAGGAGTGATCTCAGAATGCTCAAAATCTTCTGTTCCCAATACAGTGACTGTCGCATCATAAGATGCGGTATAACTGCTTTTGAGAATACTCCAGTTGTCCGCGTAGGGGATGGTCACAGTGATTGTATTATTTTCACCCCATAGGATCGTTTCACCTGTTAAGCCCACAGAATAGCTGAGTAATTTACATTCTGATGAATTGCCCTGTGTTATATTCAGCGTATAATCCTTGGTGTAATAAAGCCCATCCGTATCGGCGCCTGCCTGCGCATACGATGTCAGATCCTCAATCAACCGCAGCTTCTTTGCCGCCGCAAAGTCGATCTTGCCATCTGCATCAGGTGCTACGAGTTGTCCATCCGCATCCAAGAATTCATAGGATGTACCGGAATTCGTGATCTGCGGGACTTGGCTCCATGACCAGTTCTTGGCTAAATGCAGGGAAATGATTTTGTTATCTTCGTCAATATCGGCAGTGCGATCATTTATTTGAAATGCTGTGACCGCATAATTCGGAGCACCGGAGTAGAGCTTCAGAACATAGCTACTGACGATGCGCCCACCCTTTTCGGTATCATAAACGGTATTCGTGGCAGGGTCTCTTGCGTAAATGTCCAACAAGACCGTGGTGTTCGCTGCCCATGTGCCGCTCGTGACCGCAGAATATGGCGCCGTTACCACCATGTTAAGTGATCCGTTAGCCTTCTTCCAATTGGTTCCCTTCGGCAAATATAGCGCATATTCCGTATCTGATACAGCAACGGCTTCACTCCCCATGACTTGCAGGCTGGATAGCTCCGGCTTTTCAATAGGCTGCCGGCAATAATCCATATAATAGGGAAGTATATCAGTAAAAAACGCCGCCGCCTGGTCCGGCGCCAGCGCACTACGTTCGGAAAAATTCTGCCTAATTGCACTAAATTCAGGCGGGTTCGATACATAAGCATCGCTCCACCCAAAACTCGATACTGTACCACTATAGTTCTTGCATATTTTTTGTAAGCACCGGAAATTCTGAGGGTGATAGCCGCCAACAACTGCTTTTGTATTTGTAGAAAGCGTGTCATACAGTGACTGCACCTTATTTAATGATTCCAGATAATAAATGGATGCTTCTGTATAATCGGCATCCGTATAGTCACGTATTTCGGGTGTCGCGATAATGAATAGATCGCATTGTCTCCCGTCATTTGCTGTCCATTTCACTTGAACAGGCCGATAATAATTAGCTTTTGCAAGCTTAACGGTAGGCGCATTGCCATCGCGCTCCGTTAAGGTCAACGTCAACGCATAGTTGTCTCGCGTTGCGCTTTTCGTATCTAAACCGGGGATCACGACAATGTAAAAAATGTTGCAGCGATCCAACTTATCCTTGCTGTCATTCAAAATCGGCAATTCTTGCACTTCGGGGTATTCATCTGCCGAGATTGAAATACGAGTGTATGAATTGCTCGGGAATCCTGTCGCATTAGACGCATCATAATCCATCGGCCAGAATGTGTCCATTCCCGGCATCGCGACGGCTGTTGTGACTAATGATCCCAGAACCAGCGTTATCGTCAGCAATAGAATTGCTAACTTCTTTATTTTCTGTTGTGTCTTCATGTTCTTTGCCCCGCTTACGCACGTTATTAAAAGGGCGGTGGGCCCGGCCCGATATGAGCCGGACCCACCGCAGGTATTCAGATAGAGATTACAGGCTTGGAGCATATCGCTCCTGCTGGCCGAGGGGCAATTACATCATAGCATGCCCGTAGTCATAACCCAGGTCAACACTGTAGTACCAGGTCACAACATCACCGGGCATCAGCGGGAATGCGGTAGCGCCGATCATGGGCAGCATCTCGACACCACCGCGAACGACCTTGTACATCCAACCGCCGGAATTAGGATAGTACTGTCCCCCGTAAGTCCAAGAGGTGGCACTATCGATTCCGAGGAAGCCAACATGAGTAACATAGGTTCCTGCGTCATCATAGGTAACCGTCAGTTGATTTCTATCGTAGCAGAGCTTGTCCAGAATGCCGGCAGCCGTGGTATTCGTCAGACTGCTATAGGTCGCGGTCTTGGAAGCCTCTGTAGCAAAGTACGTATCCATGATCCCGAGGCACTCTTTCATGTAGTCGATCTGATCCTGAGTCACGGTATCAAGATACGGGCAATGCTGCATACCGGGATAGGTATAGGTGGTGGGGCCGGTCAGGGTGCCAAAGTAGGTGGCACGAGAATAGTCAATGTTCACAGTTGCGTTCAGTGCACCAGGAGCATAGGCGGAAATGTAGTGCATCGAGCTCTCGTTAGTGCCATAAAGCACCTCGACTTCCAGCACCTGACTTGCCGGATTGAAAGTGCCAGTGTAAGTAGAGCCGGTGGTTGCAACACTTTCGCCGTTGATCTTGATGCCGGTTCCATTGAACTCCAGAGTAAGATCCATGCTGCTGGATACACTGCTATTGACCAGCAGATGAGAATAGGCCACAATATTCTTCTCTTCGCGCTTGTCAAAGTAGTTAATTGAGGTCTTCTCGAATGTGGTCGTACCCCAAGTGACATTCATGTCACCAGCCGTGGCGGGGGTCGTCGCGAAGGCGGTCACGCTGAGGCTGAGAGCCATCACCAGCGCGAGAAACAGTGCGGAAATACGCTTCAAATTATTGCGCATATAGCTTTCCTCCTATTTTGCGTCTTGTTGTCCGGAGTGTTCTCATATTTTCCGGTTACCCACACTCCAGAAAAGGTAACCGTCCGCAGGTTGGCAATTCGTATGCCGATTTTTAATGCGTCATTGGCAACGCCCTCCTCTCTATCCGAATCCCTTTTTATCTGAAGCTGTCTGGAATATCAATCCAAACAACTTACGGAAGAAACAACTGTCTTTTCGTATCCATCAAAGGTCACGGTAATGTCATGTGTTACTCCATTCGCGTAGTCCAAGTAAACCATTGCGGGAGATTCATCCGAGAAGAAATAACCGTCAATTTTGAGAGAATCACCATTAAATTCAATCACGACTGGAAGCGCACTAATTTCTCGTGCTTCTGGTAAATCCAGCGTCGCAGAGTAGCTATTTGTCACAATACCGCTTTCTTTATCCGTGATTTGTAGCTGCTCGATTTCAAATGACAAGTCCCTGTACTGCATGCAAATCGCCCCAGGCTGTGATAAATCGGCATCCAGAATCACGCGCTGTTCTTCATATTTATCATTCTTTCCGCAGCCTGACAGACACGGCAGGATGCAGAGTACGGTCAGCACTATACAGCATATCTTTTTCATATCGTTACCTCACTCAGAGCGGATGGCTTCGTTGGGGCTGATAAGCGTTGCCTTGCGGGCGGGGATCCATGCGGCGGCAATGGCCACGCAGCCGGAAAACACCACGCCGCAGACCGCCAGCCACCAGGGCAGCACGCACCGCAGCTCACGGGACGCGAAAATCACCGGTATCAGCCACTTGGCGATAAAGCTCAGCACCAAGCCTGCCGCGCCGCCGATCACGCCCACGATCAGTGCCTCCGAGAGAAACATCTTGAAGATGTCGCTGCGAACGGTGCCCAGCACCTTCAATACGCCGATCTCTCTCGTCCGCTCCGTAATAGACATCATCATGGTGTTTGCCACACAGATGGCGGAGATCAGGACAGCGATACCGCCCAGCGCGCCCAGCATTCCCTGAATCTGACGGGACTGTGTGCGCACCGTTTCCAGCATGTCATTGAGAGAGTAGGTGTTCAGTCCCGTGTCGCGGATCAGCTTGACAATGCGCTGCACATCGTTGACGTTCTTCACCTTCACCCAAACCAAGTCGTAGGTAGGGCCGTTGGCCTTTTCCTCCGCTGTTTTTGTCTGGGTGGCCCCCATGTTATTGGCGCTGGTCTGCGTCATTTCCTCCAGCCGGTCATAGGACATGAACGCGGCGGTGGCGAAGTTGTTGTTCAGGGTGGAGCAAATGCCCGTCACCCGCAGGGTATACAGGTTGCTGGAGGGCAGCGCCCGTCCGTCGGTGTCGGCCTTCGGCTCACCGGTCAGGCTGGAGGAATCGAAGGTCATGCGAACAGGCACTTCCAGCAGGTCAATCAGGGCGTTGCCATTCTCGTCTACTGCCAGTTCCCAATCCTTTGCCTTGTTGGCAAGGCCAGCCGCCACGTCGTCTGTGAACATGACTTCCGGATGCAGGTGTGTACCGTCCTCGGCCATCGTGCCCCGTTCCGGCGTCAGCATGAAGCTCTCCGCCGTGGTCATGTCGATGCCGTAGATGCGCACCATGTTGACATAGTTGCCGGAGACGATGTAGGCGGACTGCTGGTAGACCGGCGTTACCGCCTCCACTCCGTCAATGCCCCGGAAGGCCTCCAGCGCCTTGTCGTTCAGCAGCGCCTTGCGTCCGTAGTCGCTGGTGGCAGGCGTCACGTCGATCTTTGTCAGGCTGCCCATGGCCTCGATGCTCTCACGGTACGCCTGCTCATAGCCCAGGCCCACGGAGATCAGCACCACGATACACATGACGCCCACCGCCATAGAGAGCGCCGTCAGGGCCGTGCGGGTCTTGCGCCGGAACAGGTTCGTACAGCCGTAGTGAAAAAGATCTCTCGGCTTCATACATTCCCGTCCTTATTGTTTCCATCGTGGGTCAGCGGCTTCTCTCCAATATCCGGGGTGCCGCCGTCTGCGTCAAAGTCGTCGTCAAAATCGTCCAAGGCAGCGGTGTTTTCAGCACCGGGCCCAATCTCGCCCCGTTTATAGCGGATGATCACATAGACGATGATCGCAATGATGATCAGCACCAACAAAATCACCAGCAGCCACAGCCACCAGCGGCTGCCTGTGCCGTCCTTATTTGCGTTGACGCTGTTGGCATCTGTATCCGCAGAGCTTTCCGCCACGCTCAGCGGCACGGAGATGTCCTGAGAATACGTCTCGCCGTTGGCGTCCTCATACTGGAGGATCATCTTTCCCACAAACGCGCCGATCTTGGAGAAGCCCACCGTTACATCGGCACTGGTGGAGCCGCCTGCCAGCAGGTCACCCACATAACAGGGGGTGGAGGCGGTCATGCCGTCCGTGGCCAGCACCCGGATATTCATAGCCTTGGCGCGGCCCATGTTGGTCAGCGGCACGGAGATGGTAGCTTCCTTATCCTTGCTGGGTGTGCCGTACACCTCCGGCGTACCGGCCAGAATGTCCATCTTCTGGCTGATGGGCAGCATGATGTTCTGCGCCGCCTTACCGGCCACCGCCTCGGTGGTCTCATAGGTCAGATTGATGCCCAGCATGGCGGGGCCAACCTCCGCGTCCTGCTTGGCCATGATCTTGTATTTCAGGATCGTCGTGCCGCCCGGCTTGATGGAGTCGGCATAGGCGGTATCCGTGCCGCCCACGCACAGCGTCAGACCGGGAGAATTGGTGAATACCAGGCTGGAGATGATTTTCTTGGCCGTGTCATATTTGGAGTTGTTGATCAGGGTCAGGCGCAGCTCCGTCTCCTCGCCTGCCATCAGGCCGGACACCTCGGTATCGTCCACATACAGCTTATAGCTCTGCACCATCACCGACATGGCGGAGGCGTCATAGCCGTCGATCACAGTAAACTGCGTGGAGAAGGAGCCCTCCGCCGGGGCACTGTTCTCGAAATAATTGGCCTTGAATTTAATGGACTTGTTGCCGGAGGTGGCAAAGGGCGACACCGTGAAGGTGTAGTCCAGATACTTCACCTCGCCGCTTGGCCAGTAGTCAAAATACTTGCCCAAATTGGTGGAATCGATCACGAAGGGGAACTCGTCCAGCGCGGCAGAGACCACGGGATAGACCGTCACGCTGGTCAGGGTGCCGCCCACATTGATCACGGGGATCCGCATGGAGATGGTCTGATTGGGTGTGCCGGTAGGCACGGTATAGGAGCCGCCCGCATTGGTACCCGCCACCTGAAGGCTGCCGAAGGCGGTGGTAACGCCGGACATATTGCCGTTGTCGGTAACGGTCACATAGGCACTGACCTTGAAGGTCACGTCCTCGGTGATGGTGGTGCCGTTCACGGCGTCCTCTCGCCACACGGTGGCATTGATCTTAAAGGGCACAGCGTAGCGGCCCTTACTGGCGAACTCGCTGATCTTGAACTCGAACCACACCTCCGCCGTGGAGTTGTAGGACATATCCTTTAAGTGCTGCACATCGCTGGCGTAGATCAGCTCAAAGGGCCAGTTGGACACGCTGGCGTCGGTAGGCACATCGGGATAGATGTTGATATTGCGCAGCATGTATTTCTCGCTGGGCAAGTACTCCTTGTTCACCGCCAGCGGCAGCACGATCTTCACCACCTGACCGGGAACGCCTTTGGGGGACTGTGCGCCGGTATCCATCAGGATCAGGGCGTTGGCGTCGCTGGGTATGACCTTGATATCCGTGTTGGGCTTTTCGTCTGTAACCGAGACCCCGCTGACGCCGGCGTCCTCTCCGTTTTCGTAAGACGTGTAAGCCTCAATGGTGCTGTCATCTATCACATCCTCCGTGACTTCTTCCGCCATAGCGACGGTGGGCAGCAGGGATGCTGTCATTAATACGCAGATCAACAATGCCAATACCCGTTTTGCCGTTTCTCTCTTCACTGTGTGCGCTCCTCTCCGGTGTGGTGATTCTCTGTCTCTATTTTCCCGTCACTGAAATAGACGGTACGATCTGTATAACACTGCATCTGCGGGTCATGTGAGCTGAGAACAAAAGTGGTGTTCCTCTCGCGGAAGATCTCACACAGCAGCTCCATGACCTCCTGACCGGTGCGGCTGTCCAGATTGCCGGTGGGTTCGTCCGCCAGCACGATAGATGGCTCGGTGATGATGGCCCGCGCGATACTGACGCGCTGCTGCTGGCCGCCTGACAGCTCCGCAGGCCGGTGATCTACGTGTCCGCGTAGTCCCACACGGCTCAGGGCCTGCCACGCCAGCCAGTTCCGTTCATCCTCCGGTACGCCCCGGATGGCCAGTGGCAGCGCCACATTCTCCAACGCCGTGTATTGGGGCAAATTATTGTAGTTCTGAAAGACGAAGCCGATATAGCGGCGGCGGAACTTTGTCCGTAACTCCTCGTCCATGGCCTCCAGATGATGCTTGCCTCGGACGATGATCTCCCCTTTGGTGGGCGGCTCCAGTCCTGCCAACATATTCAGAAGAGTCGATTTTCCGGAACCGCTGCGGCCCGCAATGCAGACAAATTCACCCTGCAGCACAGATACGTCCACGCCATCCAATGCACGGACAGTGTTTCCGCCCACGGTATAGTATTTTTTTAGACCCACCGTTTTTATAATGGCCTTTCGCTCACTCATAGTTCTCTCTATTCTCTCCCGCTTATCTCAAGGGGTCAATTGCTGCTCTTTGCTTCCTCGGCACCGTCCATCTTTGCGCCCAAGTCGTCACCAAGATTGCAGGTGTAGTTCCATTCGATTACATCTCCGGCCTTGACACGAAACGTGCCACAGCCGTAGTTTGGATACCATCCATTAACGCAATACATCCAGCCGCTCCAGAGACCACCGTCACGTTCGTAAAGGTTATTGATACCCTCTACGTAATACTTGCTTGCTCCGCCGGTAAATTCCATATGAATCTTGTATTTTTGGCAGACGCGATTAAGGATATCGAAAACGGAGTCACCCGTCTCAATTTCCACTGTGGTTACATCGAGAATGCAGCCGGAGGCCGGGACGATGCCCGCCCACTTGCTCTCTAAATGCATACCGTTATTCACCGCCGTATCGCAGCGGATCGTAATGGTGACGGTGTTTTTCTTGCTTTCGGGCTTCTGCTCGGGGGTAGGCGTAGGGGTATTGCTGTCCTCACCCTTCTGGTCATCCTTTTTATTGTCGTCCTTTTTGCCGCCGGAGTTGGACGGCTTATTGGCGGTATCCTCATCCGGGGTGGTAGAAGGCGTCTGGTCTGTCTTATTGCCCTTGTTGCCCTGCGGTGCATCTCCGGAGCCCTGAGCATAGAAATCCGCCACGCTGTCAGGCTTGCTTTGGGACGGGGTAGTTGTTGTTTCCTTTTTGCCGAAGCTGAAGGCCTCTGTAAACCAGGAATACCACGGCTTTTCCTCTTCGGGTTGGTCGGTATCCTCCCCCACATAATCCAGATCCAATTCGCCGCTATTGCCGGCAGTGCCGGTCTGGGCGCAGGCGCACAGGCTCAACAGCATCATGAGCGCCAGCAGCGACGCGATGATATATCTAAGATTTTTCTTCATTTCTATACTCCTTCAGCCCGTGTCAGGGCTGTTACCTTTTAGGATGCGGGAGGGGCCGGCAAACCCCTCCCGCTATGGAAAAGACAACGGCATTTGCCGTCTCGACTTGCCTTTTGCGGATTTGAGGATGGGGGACGGGGCGGCTTAAACCCCGTCCCCCTATGGAAAGCTGACAGTCTCCGTTCAGACTGTCTCGGCTTGACTGGGGTTAATTGCTGCGGATATTGTATCAAGTGCGGCTTCAGCGATGGGTGCTGCCAAGGTGAGAGCCTTTGCTTCAGCCTCTGCCTTCTTTTTCGCCGCCCATTCAGCCTTAGCAGCCCGCTCCGCACGCTTTTTGATAGCCTGCTCCTTCTTTCGCTGCTCGGATTGCTCCAGCTTGCGCTGCCGCTTCTGCCTTCGCTCCTCACGAAACAGCGGTTCTTGCTTCACTTTTTCCGCCTTATAGCGAGCGGTGTCGCGCAGCTTACGCATGGAACGAGGCTGCGGCAGCCTTGCCGCCGCCATCGCGGCCGCCCAGCTGCCAAAACGCTGCTCAATAAATGTACCGCCATCCACTTCGTTGGGGGATGGGCTGTGACCCAGTGAGATGGCGCACCGGCTCAGATACCGCGCCAGCTGCGGCAGCGGCGTATCTGCGTTTCGCTCGGCAAATGCTTCGTCACGCGCTTCCAGTGCTGCTACAGCCCTTTTGACTATTTGGTTTTGCGCCCACGCCTGAAAATCAATGGGACGTCCGCCGCGTTGAGACATAGTAACACTCCTCCTTATTACGAAAAAATGCCGGACAAACCCCTTCTCAGGGGATGACCAGCGACATTTTGGCAAGAAAAAACGCTGACAAAATCCGTCAGCGCACACTCCTGCCCTCGTCACAGCGAGAGAGCGCCACTGTGTACCAAAGATCCTTGACCGTGCAATTCTCCTGCCCTCGCGCCACAAGGCTTTCGCCTTTCGTACATGATCTACCTTCTCAGAAGCTTCCTCCCAATGGCGGTATTACCCAACAGCTTTCGCCGCTTCGACCATTTCCTTGCGCTCACAGTGCCGTCCGCAGAGGGTTTCTAACCCAAATTCCTTTTAGGCTGCTGCCTGATCTTTTGCACATAAAAAGATCTTTACGACCAACACAGCCACACGGTGTCACCGGATCATATTTACTTGTCTGTTGCAAATGAATGATGCTGCTGCGGTTTGTGCATACTGCAAAGTGTCAGCACACGCTCTGGGTATTTCGTAAATCATATACAATTTACGACAGAAAAGTTACCGCAATTCTATCTTTTACTATACATTGACTTACCAAAAAAGTCAACAAAAAATGCAGGAAAATTGTGAAATAGCAAGAACTATCTGAATTGCGATTCAAATTGCTTTATATTGTTTCCATCATCTGGAAGTTCAAAAGAAAGGATACCACGGCATCTTGTTTATTGCCGTCACAAACACCGTCAGAAAGAAGGGAAGATTACTATGTCACGTCGCGGAGAGAACATTTACAAGCGGAAGGATGGTCGGTGGGAGGGCCGCTATATTCGCGGCCGGACACCTGCCGGCAAGGCAGAGTATGGCTATGTATATGCCAAAAGTTATGCAGCCTGTCGTGAGAAGCGACGGAAGATGGAAGGAGTCATACCACAGAAGCCGACCCTGACAGGTGAAATGTCTGTGGCCCAGGCAGTTGCGTTCTTTTTGTCAGATCGCCGTGGTGAGCTAAAGGCTTCAACGGTCGGGCGCTACGAGTATGTGATCAGCCATTATATTGTCCCAGATCTGGGAACGGTCATGCTTCATGAGTTGACGGCGGAAAAGCTTTCTGCCTATTTTAAGAGATTGCAGAACCGAGGTCTATCAAACAAAACCGCGAGGGATATTGGTGTGCTGCTAAAGACAATTTTCAAAGTGGTGAAAAAGAAATGTCATTGTGATTGCCCCGGCCGGGATGTGGAGCTGCCCGCATATCGCGGCAAAAAGATTGAAGTATTTTCCGATCATGAGATAGCCCTGCTGGCGCAGAAGATCCTGGAGGCCCCGGACATCACAGGGCTGTGTATCCTTCTGGTGCTGAACACGGGGCTGCGACTTGGTGAGATCTGCGCTCTGCGCAAAAGCGACATTGACTACCGCTCCGGCTTTCTGCGAATTGAGCGCTCGGCTGCCCGTGTACGCGATGCTTCCGGGACACATCTGGTGGTGCAATCCCCGAAAAGCGGCAGTTCTGTGCGTCTTGTAGCCATTCCCAATGATATGCTGGAATTGCTGAAAGCGACCACCCAGAGCATTCAGAGAGACAATTATCTGCTGACCAACACGGACACGCCGATGGAACCGCGCACACTGCAATACCGATACCGGAAGCTGCTGGAACGCTGCGGTATCCGCTATCGGAATTTTCACGCCCTCCGACATACCTACGCGACAAGGTGCATGGAGAATGGTGTGGACATCAAGAGCCTCAGTGAGCTTTTGGGCCACGCTGATGTTCGGACGACATTGCAGACGTATATTCATTCTTCTCTGGCCCATAAAAGGCAGGCTGTTCAGAGCATATGTTTCTTACCCATGGAAGGGGCGGGCAGCGTTTTAATTCCGTCAAAAATTCCGTCAGAGATCTCAGCAATTACCGTGCCGCCAAGTAAAACAGGGACTTGTTTCGTAAATTGTATATGATTTACGAAAAACGAGCTTTTCCTCATGCAGCCGTAGGCACAGATGCCTACGGCTTTTTGTTTTGCAGGCAAGGCGCGATCCGGCTTGCTGCGTCGTGAACAGGGGCTAATCATCCTGTTATCAAGACCGTCTGGGATAGAACCGCTCGCCGACCCACTCTGCGGTCAGCTCTTTCGGATGCAAGACCAGCGTGGGCGTATGGCTTTCCACAGCAAAAGCAAAGGCTCTGTTTTCCACACTGTCCGTTGCTGACAAGTCCGTATCATGAACACATAGTACCACATCGGCAAGGTCGATGATCTCCCTATAGGCTTGCAGCTGTGCATCCGGCGTACCCACGGGACACACGACCGAAATATGGGTGCATTTTTCCAGCATAGTAAAATAGCGTTCCCGCAGATACGGCGCCCACTTTGTGGCTTGTTCCTCATGTGGTGTATAGCAGAAAAGCATCAGGCCTTGGTCGGTGGTTTCCCGCAGACCATTGACGATTTCGGCTGCGTAAAGACCTACGCCGCAGTCGCAGGCGGTCAGAAACTGTGTCACACCGCGCTGGCGCAGCGCCATAACCTGCTGCGCCAGTTCGATTTTCATTTTCCGGCAGCCACTATCTTCTTCATCAAACCCCCATGGAAAGCGCATGGGTGCTTGCCCTATGACTGCACAACGGTATATACGGCAGCCTTCTTCCAAAGCAGTCACACCCTCACAAAGATTATTGTCGCAATAAATAATACGACAATAATTATTAAAATGCAACGATTTTCCAAAGTATAATAAACGAAAAATCTAAGGTGGTGAAGTTGTGACAGATATTCTTGAAATCATCAAGCAGAATCGTGAGGCACGGGGATGGTCGGAATATCAGCTTGCTGAACGCTCTGGCCTGCCACAGTCTACCATCTCCTCGTGGTATAAAAAATCTATGACGCCATCGTTTGCATCGCTTGAGAAGATCTGCGATGCTTTCGGTGTTACATTGTCGCAATTCTTTGCGCAGGACGACATTCGTGTGGCTCTGACTCCCGCGCAGCGTGAGATGTTGGATAAATGGAATTGCCTGACATCCGCGCAGCAAGCAGCGTTGGCAGCACTCATGGATACGATGATATGCAATCATGCCGCAACACGAGACGATCTTCTTCTGATTGATGATAGAGGAAGATAGCTGATCGACCAGCCGGTTCAATATCTTCAATGCGCTCCAAAATCCTTTGAGGGAATTAAAGAAGTTCTGACAAATGTGTATAAAACAGACGTGGAGATTTCCACGTCTGTTTTTCTATTCGGCAACAAGGGAAAACTACGGTAGATACAGGGCGTCCATTGACAATCCTGTGCGGTTAGGGTATGTCTCTTTCGTGAGCGGCGACCGCACTCCTTTACCTGGCTCGCTTTTCCTGATAAAATTTAAAATAATTTGAAAAATATGTAATATTGGCTCCTAAAAAGGTAGTTAATAGATAAGAGGAAAAGGAGGATCGCCGCCATATGGATGACAAACAAATTATACGCCTGTTTTTTGAGCGCTCAGAGCAGGCCATCACTGAACTGTCCCAAAAATACGGCGACCTGTGCATGAAAATCGCCAGAAGCATTCTGAACGATCATCAGGACGCGGAAGAATGTGTGAACGACGCCTATCTTGGCGCATGGAACAGTATTCCTCCTCAATCCCCCGACCCGCTGAGATCCTACATCTGCCGTATCGTTCGCAACCGCTCTTTGAAGAAGCTCCGTACCAATTCCGCGATAAAGCGGGGCAGCCAATTTGAGGTCTCACTATCCGAACTGGAGGACTGTATCCCCGACAGCTCCATGGATGAGCAACTCTCGATAAGTGAACTATCTGCGCAGATCAACGCATTTCTCGCTGTCTTGCCCAAAGATGACAGACTCATGTTTGTGAAACGCTACTGGTTCTCAGAATCAATATCCGAGCTGGCTGACGCATTTGGCATCACCGAGAACAACGTGTCTGTCCGGCTCAGCAGAATACGCGGGAAACTACATCAATACCTGAATCGTAAGGAGGCAAACATATAATGGATCGGAAAACCGACAAGCTGGTGTCAGCCATCGGAGATATTGACACCGCATATCTGGAAGAAGCCCTCGACTTTAACCGCACAAATGCAGGCCGGAAAAAACGCACCCGCTTTCCCAAATTATCTGCCGCGTGTGCGGCGGTGCTGATCATACTGGGCGTATCCGTCACCGCCTTCGCTATCAGTCGAATACCGCTGTCGTGGCGCGACATCTTTTCCCCTGGTCAGACCGTCATCGGTGACGCAGACGAGGCACCGGTGATCTCCCAACAGCAACCGCAGGCCGCAGCCACGGAAAAACTGCAGATCAAGGTGGAAAAGGTGATCTCTGATGAACGATCCCTTTATCTTCTCTATTCCGTAAAGGCAAATGAGGGAGCCGTCCTTGACCAAACAGGGAAATTTGCCGACTTCGAGCTGTATTTTCCCGGTAAGATGATGTCCGGCGCTTATGTGTCTCGCTTTTTGGAGCGGAAGGCGGGCGTACCGGAGAATGAATTGGAGGGCGTCGTATACGCCGACTGGCAGCCGGGCGACAGTGCCAACGGCCTTGTGATGAGTCTCACCAACTGGAAGGAGCAAGAACTGTTCAAGGATGTAAAGGTAGACTTCAACGTGGCGGAAATGGTGGAAAATACCGGTGAAAACGCCAACTTACCGCAATGTCTGGATAGCTTCGCCAACGGAACATCACGGTATCGGTGGCAGCCGGGCGATGCAGAGGTAAAACTACCCTACGGCGGCGCGTCCATCTGCAATGCCGGTTGGGAAAACGGTGTACTCCAACTGGTCATGAAGGGCCCGGCGGAGGAGAACGAATGGACAGCCCCGGAGAACTGGTATTTCATCGACACACGGACGGGTGCTGTCATTTATCCGGATCCCAGCGTTCATTTCAGCCCCCCTTCCGCGTTTGACCCCGATGCGATCGATGCCGACTGGTGCTATATTTGGGAGTTTGTGACCATTGATAAGGAGGCACTTCCTTACCTTGAAATGCACTGGGGCGGAAAGGAGATATATACCACTGTGTTGCCGGGAAAATGGAAGGTCACTCTGGAGGAAACGCCCGTTACCATTGCGAGCGAGGTGCTGGCAGAGAACGTGCCCCTGACCTATGGCGGGGAGGAACTGACGGCGGAGCGGATCGAGTGCTCCAAGCTGTCCGTGGCAGTGTATTTCGCCGACTATGTGGACTCTACCACCGGCATTCTCGGCGCGTTCAGGGTATTTGACGCGGACGGCAAACCTATCCCCTGCGATTGGAGCTTCACAGCCGACCAAGCCGACGATAGTTGCATGATTTGGACACGGTTTGACGAGCCAATCGAGCCTGAATGCATCTGCCGGTTAACGTTCAATGGGGAGACGGTGTTTGAAAGATAGGCGTTTCGCATTCGATTGCAGTGATTATTATTCCTTTTTGCCGAGAATTAGAAAGGGGGTGTTTATGCTCGACACGAATGTAGGTTTAATCGCTGCGGTACAAGGCATTCCGTATTCACAGGCACATTCAGCACCAATGAGGAAAGCAACACAAGTAGTGCATACTATGAAAGTGGTATTCAAGCGGGTTGCTCGTGCATTTCAATCAATAAGATGTCGGATTCTTCCAGGTCTTTTTACGATGCCGTGTATAAGAATAATAGCACCAGTTCGATGACGATTTCGCTTCTCGTGGGCAGAGATTAAGCAGTGGTAAGATTTATTCAATGAGCAAGAACAGCGTGGGCGGGGTTTGCCAGTCGGTCTGACCGCATGCTTCGCAATGCAGCCTGTTACATATTATTATGAATGGATAAGCCGGTTCTTGCGGCGAAGAAGCGTTTTCCACCTGTACGCCCCGGCATCTTTCCGCTACAATGGCCTTGTACTTAAGGTCATTAGGCATTGAGGACGGAGCAGAGCAGGCACGGGCGAGAAAGGAGGTCAGACCCCTTCTTCGTTCTGACTAAGACTTGAAGTATGTAAAAATCTGGACATCAAGAAGAACGTAATTGCCTTTCGGGGCGGTTGCGTTCTTTTTTGTTGTCCCAAAACACGAAAGGAGCCGTTACCATGAGTGACAGCAACAGCATGTGGCCGTTTCAGGAGATCAGCGCGGAGGAAGGTCTTGACATCAACGAGATTTTCGGCACCAGCACATCCAACGGCGCAGCAGCACCCGAAGCCAACCCATTCCAAGTACCCCAGCAGGCCGTTCTCGCACCGGAAGCAGCAACGCCACATGTGGAGCAGCCGCCTACGTCCCCCGCAGCGCCCCAAGCGGAGCAGACCCCTGCGCCGCAGCCGGCGGCAGTGACCATTCCTCCCGCAACGATCCCCGCCGCAGAGCCTGCACCCAGCAATCCGTTGGAAGCAGCTTTCGAGGCAAAGACCGTGGAGAACGCAAAAGCCAGCCTCTTTGAAAAGAAGCCTGTCTTTTGCCACAAGAGCGCAAAGGAGGTCATTGAAGATCCTACCATGACATTCGAGGAACTTCGCATCCGTAAGTCAGAGGATTTTCTTGACTTGGAGGAGGGCAAAAATGTGTCGTGGTCGGTGGAGTATGGCACTATCCGCAAGGACGTCAAAGACCCCAAGGGAACGACCATCATCTCCATGAAGGAGTCCATCGAGCGTTCCCGTGAGTTCCTGGACGCGCTCAAAAAGGCCAAGGACAAGAATCCAGACTGCATCGTGCGTCCCAAGGTGACTATGAAGAATAAAGGCACTGCCGCCTACAAGGGAACATTTCCCACCGTAGAGGCCGCCCGCAATTCGGATAAGGTCATCTGCCTGATCCCCGGCAATGACGGTCACATCTATGAGATGCACAAGACCGAGCAGGGTGAATTTATCGCCCCAAAACACAAGATCATTGATTTTCAGGCGGTTGCGGCCGGGTTTACCCCGGCCCTGCCCCTGATCCCGCTGTCGCTGATGCGTCAGATCATCGCGTTCTTCCGCTCCTTCATGGCAGAGCATGGACAGGAGTATGAGGCACTGGCATTGATCTATTGGGACAAGTGGAAGGAGGAATACCTTGCCTACGTCCCCAAGCAGAACGTCAGCAAAGCGGGCATCCACGCCAGCTTGCAGGAAAATCCTTACGATGATGAAAGCCGCTATATCCACTATGCCGACATTCATTCCCACAATAGCATGGAGGCGTTTTTCTCCTCTATTGATGATGCGGATGAACGCGGAACCGGTATCTACATTGTGCTGGGCCATCTGGATCATTTCTATCCGGAGATTGCGGCGCGTATCTGCTGCGGCGGGTCTTTCGTGGACATCGACCCCGGCACGGTGATAGAGGGGCTTGAGGAACCCTTTCCGCCTGAATGGTGTACTGAAGTAAGCCACGGAAAGGTGCCGGTCTCGAAGATTTCGCCCCGTAAAGCGGAGAAAACGGGTATCTGGGGCTGGAAGGCGCTGGAGCTTCTGCTGGGGGATCTGAAATGAAGATTCCTACAGATGCACCGGTGAAAATCGTCATGCTGGGCGCAGGCGGAACAGGCGGACATATCGCGCCGCATATCTATCGGCTCCTGTACGCGCTGGATCGGCCCAGCCGCTTTATCATCTGTGACGGCGACAAGGTGGAGTTCAAAAACCTCGTGCGTCAGAACTTTTCTCCCGCTGATCTGGGTGAAAACAAGGCAAAGATCCTGGCAGAGCGATACGCCTCCGTGTTCGGTATGGAAGCGGAATACCTGCCCACCTTCGTAGAGGATCTGGATACGCTCACCGCGCTCATTCACGTAGATGGCTGGGCAGGCGAGTACAGTCGCTACCCCACGGTACGCGAACAGGTCATTCTCCTCGGCGCCGTAGATAACGACAAGTCCCGCCAGCTTTGCCATAAGGCATTCCTGAAAGCGGAAAACCTTATCTATATCGACAGCGGCAACGGTGAGTTTTCCGGTCAGGTGGTATGCGGTGTTCGCAGGAATGGCCGTACCGTCCGAAAGCCGGTGGGCGGCGTATTCCCAGAGCTACTGAAGGCGCAGGATCGGTTCCCTTCGGAGCTTTCCTGTGCGGAAGCATCTCTGGCAGACCCGCAGAGCATGGCCGCCAATATTACCGCCGCTACGATCGTGGTGGATATGGTCTACAATATCCTCGTCAACGGAGAATGCAGCGCACGGCAAACGGACTTTTCCACCAAGACCATCCGCATGAGTACCACATTGGATAAGAATAGGAGTGCAGCATGAAAGCTACTGTAGATTCCGGCGCATTTTTCAAGGCGCTGAACCGCGTAATTCCACTCTTGAAGGTCAGTGCGATCCCCGCACTGAGCGAAGCGAGTATTCAATTTCGTGACGGTGTATGTACCATCACCGCCACAGATCTGGAGCTATGGGTACAGACGGAGATTCCGGCAGCGGGGGACGACTTTGGCGTTGTCCTCTCCGGCACAAAGTCCATCGCGAAGGCAGGGAAGTTCTTCCGTGGCCCGCTGACATTTTCCTGCACGGACGCGGCAGTTTCATCCCCGCAGATCACCATGGCCTGTGCCGACAAAAGTGCGGAGTTTACCGGATACCCGCTGAAGGATTATCCGGAGCTGCCGCGGTTTACCTGTGAGCAGGCGTATACCGCCAATGCAGCACAGCTACTCGCCTGCATTGGCCGCATCAAGTATGCAGCCCAGCGGCGGAGCGACAGCCGCCCCGTAATGAGTGGTGTACGCTTCTACCGGCAGCAGCTCTACTGTGTGGATGGCCAGCGTCTGGCCGTCTGCGCAAACGACGCCATGACCGTGGATAAGACCTTCGTTGTTCCCGCGGACGCCATGTGGATCTTGAAAGCCTTTGGCGATCAAAATGTGTCCATTCAGGTGGGCACCCGGTATGTCCGTTTCGCGGCGGATGGGTTTTGCGCCTATGTCCGCCGTTTGGAAACCTGCGACACACTGACGCCGGAGGCCGCCATCCCCCGCAGCGAACGGGAGAGCTATGTGGTTGACCGCAAAGAATTTCTGCAAAGGCTGACCTATCTGAAGGAATGTGCTTCCCCTGCGAAAACCGCACCTGTTGTCTATTTTGAAAACGGGTGTCTGTCGCTGCAAACACCATCCGCGCGGTATCGGGCGGCAATTGAGCTGCCCGGCCGCAGCGAGGTCGCGTTTGCCTTTAACCTCTCCTATATGTGGGACGCCTTACAGCAGTTTTCTGGTCATGAGAAGGTACGCCTTCATGTGCTCAGTCCTGTTTCGCCCGTCACCATCACAGCAGAGGGCACAGATGATGTGGCACTGGTACTGCCCGTCAGATACCGTGCCGCCGCATGAACAAATAATGAAAGGAATCGACGAATATGAAAACCATTTATATCCCCAAGGGTGAAACTGTCCACTATGAAAGCCTGTCCACGGATCATCTCATCGTAGAGGGCACATTGGAAGTGACCTATGGCGTAGTCGCAAAGCAGATCGACGGCGATGGCGTGATCCACGCCGGAACCGTGGAGGCGGACATCATCCGTATCCGCTGCATTGAGACAGCCCGCACTGTATGCCGCCGGCTTATCGCCAAGGTGGTGGAGTCCTCCGAGGTGTTCGCCTCCGAGAGTGCGGTGGTGAGCTGCTTCTGCTCCGCGGCGTATGTGGAGACTGGTCGCCTGACCGTTACCATCAGTGAGATCGACGAGGTGAAGGCCAAGCAGATCATCAACCTGCCCACCCGGCAGCGCACCCTCCTGGGAACACTGCTGGCGTCCATGTGGCGTGCTTTCTGGCTGGCCCTGTTCGCGTATCCTGTCCACACCAACGCGGTGAACGCATCGTATCGCCCTGATACGACGGATACCGAAGATGCACCTCCCGTAAAGGAGAGCAAGACCGCTGAAGCTGTCAAAGAGCCCTTCGATGAAGAACTCTCCCGCTTTGTCAATATGTTCAAGCTGGCACGGGAGAGCGGCTACACGCTGAAGCTCGTCCCCGGTACGCCGGAGGAAAACGCGCCCGTATTTGACTTTGCGGCAGAAGCCTTTGCGTCTCAAAAGGCCGCATGAACCACTACCCATACACCGTCACAAATATAGCGACGGGAGAAAGGCAAGGAACGCATCAGTTCCTTGCCTTTCCTGCAAATTATGCAGATGGCGAGGTGACATACCGTGAGTGAAGATTTACAGAGCCAACGCTACTATGTGCTGGAACGGATCGGCGAGCTGCGTGAACAGATCCCGCAAGCGATGCAGGCCATGGTGGTATTCCGCGCCCGTATTGAAAAATACCGGCAAACGGATCTGTCCGCCGCCCGTGATACCCATGACGCACTCCGCCGCGTCCGCGATGATCTGACACAGGCGTTGGCCGACGCGCAGCCTCTGCTGATGGAGCTGGAGAGCTATGCTTTGGCAGCCATGGCGGGGCAGCTGCTGCGGGGCTTTAAGGGCTTCGACCTGATGAGCACCGGCTACCGCCCAGTATATGATGCGGTCTGCCGGTTCGCACAGCAGCTCCCGGAGAAAAACACCGTCAATGCGGCCACCATCGGGCGGCTTATGAACAACGTGAAGCTGGGGTACTATCCCACCGATCCGGATAACATCGCGTTGATGCTGCAAGGCATCTCCTTTCCAGAGGGGATGACCACCAACGTCTTTGACCCCTGCTGCGGCTGCGGAAAGGCGCTGCGGCAGATCGCCCAGGGCAACAACTGCTATGCCTATGGGGTGGAGCTGGATGAAAGCCGTGCGGAGGAGGCGCAGACCCGTCTGCACCGTGTAGGCTTCGGTAGCTTTTTCCATAGCGACATCAGCCGGGAGGCGTTCCACCTGCTGTTCCTGAACCCGCCGTACCTCTCCGTGCTCAACGAGAGCGGCAGCAAGGCGCGGCACGAAAAGCGGTTTCTCATCGAGAGCATTCCCCATCTGCTGTACGGCGGTCTGCTGCTGTATGTGATCCCTTACTACCGTCTGACGTCGGATATTTGCCGTATCCTCTGCGATAATTTTGAGCATATCTCCGTCTGGCGTTTTACAGACGGAGAGTTCAAAAAGTTCAAGCAGGTGGTGGTCATGGGCATACGAAAACGCCGTGAGACAACGCCGCAGGACACCGAATGGCTGGAGCAGTATGCCGCTTATCCTGACCGGATACCGGTGCTGGCCGAGTTGAACAGTCCGCGCTATGCGCTGCCTGCCAGCGAAACCGAGGTCAAGGTATTCAAGGGCGAACGGTTCAACCAGAAGGAACTGGAGCAGCAGCTGCGCCGGTGTGACAGTTTTCAGCAGCTCATGGCCCGCAGCCAACTGGATAGCGGCGTCAAGCACCCGCTGTTGCCGTTGTCCATCAGCCAGATCGGACTGATCGGCGGTTCCGGCATGATAAACGGGCTGATCCAATGTGACTCGCCCCATATCATCAAGGGCCGCATCGTCAAGGTGATCCGCAGGGAAACTGACGAGAGATTCGCTGCCAACGGTAAGCATATCGGCAGCGAGGTCAAAGAGACCATTACCAACAAAATGATCTTCAACGTCCTGACGCCTCACGGCTTCAAGGCGCTGACATGAGGAGGACTGATTATGAGCAGAACAACAACATTAGCCATCGTTCATCCTGTGGATAAATTACAGGGGAGTGATGACGCGGTACGCACACAGGTCTGGGCGGAAACGACACATCTGCTTACCCCTATGCTGGGGAAGCTGTACACCCGCTTTGAGCCGGCGCAAAAGGCATGGCGTCAAGCCACCTACACGCCGCTTGGCGTAGTGCTGGGACGCACAGATCCGGCGCTGTTCCTGTACTTCTTCTCCTATGGCAAAACGGTACAGAAGGAATCCATGGAGTTCCATCTATCCGGCCTTATGAACAGTCTGGATGTAACACAAAAAATAGGCGATGAGGATATACGCGGCTTTGTTATGAGTCCAAAGGAGAACCGCGAAGAAGCTGTGGCTGCGCACGCCGCGTGGCATGTGGGCATGACTTGTGGGGAAATATTCCCTGATTCCGGCATTTACTTTGCCGCGGTCAAGCAGGCCACCATCTCGGACAAGCTGACCGAGGACATCGCAAAAAACATGGAGCAATACGCCATTTCCCTGGTGCGTCTCTATGCGGAGGGGGCTGAGGACAAATGACCGATTCTTCGATCCGGTTTGTTCCGGAGTTGTTCTTCCAACGGGCTATCGCCGCCCCGGAAATTTATCCCATCTTTGAGGAGCAGGAGTTCAGTCCTTATCTGAAAGAGCATGTGTTTGACAAGCTCTCCGAGAACGGGACTTTCAATCTGGAGCAGTTGGATCTTACCGCTTTCGAGATGAAGCACGTCCTTCCGGCCAATATGCCAAAGGCAGTGAAGCGGGTACACGCCAACTGGGCGGAAGGTTTCAACGCCAAGGTCAAAAAAATCGCCGCAGCGTCAAAATGTGTACGCACGTTTTTCTGAGGTGGCCTATGTATGATCATGAATATGAATGGCAGATCTTGGGCTTTCTGCGGATGCTGAAATATATTTGGCAGAGAAATAAAAGTATTCTCGCCGACCTCGTGCGTGATTATCGTTGTGGCGAGATCGACACCGAGGACATATTTGAGTTATCCGTGATGCTTCTTGTGGAGTACATTTGCGTGGACTATCTGCCTGAAGACGATCCAAACGATTTCTACGGGGAGGAGTATACCTGTTACCTTCTAATGGAGACGGAACTGGATGATTTTTTGACGCTTATCGCGCAGATAGAGGCTCTTCGCTTCAGAACAACCGAATGTACCGGGAGAAATAAACTTCGTGACGCGGTGGAGATGTTTATGGGGAATGTGCTGTACGATTTCAAAATCGTGCCGTGCGAGGTCGGGTGTGTGATCTATCTTTGGCCGCCGCCTGACTACTATGACCCCATTGAGTTCGCCAATTCCATCATTGACCTGATGGCATACATCGGCGCGGAGATCGACCGCATGAAAGCAGAGCTGGCAGCGTTGACCACTGCGGAGCAGGAAATGGAGGTGGCTGCGTGACCATGGAAACAGCCGTAAACCGTGATTACAGCGGTGAGATCCTTTTGCGCGTCTCGCCCGAAAGTGGCAGATTTATCGTAGAGGAGCACAAGAAAAACGGTGTGGTCAGCTATAAGGAAATATCGCCGCTGGATTTTTACAACACCATCTATGGCAGCTTTGACCGGGAACACTTCCTGCGGAGCGGATTGCTGCCGCCAAATTGCCTTCAGGTCAGCTTCTGCGGCGAGGACAAATACTTTGTGCTCTGGAACCCGGAGCTTCGGGCCGACATCTTCTATGGAGATACCGAGTATCTGGATTTTCCTATCCCACGCATGGTGTTCGGCATACGAACCCTACGGGATGGCCGTGCGGTAGATTGCTCTATGGGCGTTGTGGCAGATGAGCCGCCAACGGGGAATACGAAAATGTATCACTATCCCTTCTCCAATGTTTATGACGATCTGCGTGTCTGCGTGGGCAACAATGTGCTGCCGCATTTCAAGAGCCAGACACAGTTGTCGAAGTTCCCGCGCTTTCTGCTGGGCATCCCCAACAACGACGATTTTTTCAAGGAAAGCCATAACAGGCTGCATATGCCCCACAGAGAACTGCTGGAGCACCTGAAGGACAAGGAACCCGCCTACTATTACACAGATGTGTTGGTAGAAAGCGGCAAAACACTTTCTGATTTCATCAATGGGAGGTAGCAAATGAACGATCCCAGAGAATTGTTGTCACGGCTGGCTGCGCCCTTTGCGGCGGAGGACCTGGAATGGCGGCTGCAAATCGCCTATGAGGATCGGATGCAGGGCATCGCCGTACCCTATGTGACCAACCGTGCGATCCAGAACCGTCTGGACGACGTTATGGGGCCTGACCGCTGGCATAACGAGTTCAAGCCGTGGCACAGTACAGGCAAACGGGAGTCGCAGCTTTGCGGCATTTCCCTCTATTTCGAGGAGCGCGGCTGGATCACCAAATGGGACGGCGCCGAGGACTCGGATATCGAACCCATCAAGGGCGGATTATCCGATTCCATGAAGCGTGCCGCCAACCAGTGGGGCATCGGCCGTGTTCTCTACAGCATGGACACCGTTTGGGTCAATGTAGAGAAGAAGGGTAAGAGCTTCATCATCAAGCCCACAGAGCGCGGTAAGCTGGACGCCCGGTATCTGGAGACGTTAAAAAGTCTCGGCCTGACGCCGGCGAAAGCCTGCGGCATCCAGTCCCTGCTGATCCCCGCCCTGCGCACGGAGGAACAGGCCCCTGCCCCCACAGCAAAGTCCACGGCGAAGCAAGAGCCGCCCAAGTCACAGGAGGACACGACTGTTGTTCCGTTTCCTGCCTGCGAGTACACCGTACTGGAGGCCAAGGCTGCGGGGACGACCACGCAGCTCATTCTGGAAGCCCCGGAGGGCAAACGCTGCTACGCATATGCCATGGGGAATCACCCGGAGCTGCAAAAGGGCACGAAGCTATACCATGTGGAAAAACGCATGGTAAAAAAAGACAATGTGGTTTTCTATCTGCTGGACAGCTTTGAGGTCATTCAGCAGAAGGACGCCGCATGAGAAAGGAGAGCTTTTGATGGAAAAACTCAAATCGTTCCGGATCACAGCCCTGCACATGGAGGGCTTCAAGTCCTACAGTCAGCCCACCGATCTGACCTTTGGCGATCCCACCGTCATTACGGGCGGCAACGGGCGCGGCAAGAGCAGCATCGCGGACGCCATTGCCTTCGCTGTCACCGGCCTACCTTTCTTCGGAGAGCACCGCATTGACCGGCTCCACAGCGAGGATAATCCGGATCTGTTCATCCGCATGCGCTTTGTGGATGAAAACGGGACGCTCCATGAGCTGTCCCGCGCCCGTAAGAGCAACCGTATGACCATCACTTATGATGGCTGCGAGGTGCGGCAGGTGGATCTCACCGATCTTTTCGGAGAACGGGACGTGTTCCTGTCTATTTTCAACCCGCTGTACTTTATCGAGGAACTGGGCAGCGATGGCAAGAACCTTCTCCAACGGTATCTGCCTGCGCTCACCAAGGAGGACATTCTGGCGCAGATGGCAGGCCCCGCCGTGGAAGCCCTGCGGGATGAGCCGCTGCTCTCGCCGGAGGTGGAGAGCCGGAAGCTGCGGGAGACCATTCGAGAACTGGAGAACAACATCCTGTACCTCACCGGGCAGCAGGACATGACCACCGCCCAGCAGCAAAGCAGTAAAACCGCCCTGCGGGAGCTGCGAGAAAAGGAGGATGCCCTCCGGAACGAGGAACAGGCACTGAAAAGTAAGCAGTTTGCCGGCGTGGATATTGCCACGCTGAACGATGAACTGGCAGACCTCAGTGCCCGTTATAGTGATTTGGCAAATCAACGGCAAATACCTACAGCCTCGGATGAATGCATCCTTGCATTGACGCAGGAGCTGACCGCTCGAAAAGCAGCGGTCTACACGCCTAAGTATGTGGAGGCCACCGCGCAGGTCAACGCCAGGATACGTCAGTTGGGCAGCCAATATCAGCAGGAAAAGGAGCAGTGCAGCCAGCTCAAGCCCGGCTATCAATGCCCCACCTGCCGCCGCGCCGTAACGGCGGACGAGTTGCCCGCGATGCAGAATGCTTTTCGGACATCTATCAAGCAGATCGTAGAGGCAGGTCAGGCAGAGCGTGCCAAGCTGGAGGAGCTGCAAGCCCTTGAGAAAAAAGCACGGGATACGTTTCTGCAATTCCAGAAGGACGATATTGCCAAATTGGAAGAAACCTTGCAGGAGGCAAAGGAAGCCGCTGAACCGGATGCAACCCGTCCCGAGGCACAGCAGCTTCAGGAGCGAATGCAGGCACTGGCGGCAGAGCTGGAGTTCGGCGCGCTCTCTCAGGAGGAATATGACCGTATGTTTGCCTGCCGTGAGGAATTGCAGCAGGTTCGTGCGGACATTGCAGCCATTGAGAAAGCCACACCCGCAGCTGGTGATCTGGACAGCCAATTGAAAGCGACCCGTGCGGAGATCGAACAGTGCAAGCTGAAGCTGCAATATCTGGCGCAGTACATCAGCAAGCGAGCGGAGATGACTTTCTCCGCCCTGAAAATGAACCGCGTGGAGATCTCGCTCTACGATGTGGTGAAATCCACCGGCGAGGTCAAGGACGCCTTCAAGTTCACCTATAACGGGCGGCGGTATGACTGGCTTTCCCTCTCGGAGAAGATCCGCGCGGGCATGGAGGTGTCTGAGCTGATGAAGCGGCTCACCGGCAGGAACTATCCGCAGTTCGTGGATAACATGGAGTCGGTGGACGATCTCGCCAATGTGCGCCCCACGGGACAGGTCATCATGGCAAAATGCGTCAGCAAGGCGGAGCTGTCCGTCAGGCCGGTGAAGCCGATCCTGACCGCAATGCCCACCGCCGCATAAGCGGCACGGGAAGGAGGTGCGCCCTCTGGCTCGTGCCTATGAAAAGATCCCCATCGTAGACACGGCCAGACGGTGCGGGCTTGTTCTTGACCCCTCGACGCTTCGGCGTCGGGAGGTCGAGGCAAGCTGTCCCTTCTGCGGTGACCACGGTAAGGGGAAATATCATCTGAGCCTCAATGTGGATACAGACCAATACCGCTGCAACCTGTGCGGCGCGTCCGGCAACAGCGTTTCGCTGTATGCCCGGCTGCACGGTCTGACCAACAAAGAGGCATATATGGAGTTGAGCAGGGGCGGCAACGTGTACCCCATGCCCCAACAGCCCAGCTCCCAAAATACAGAGCCGCAGCCAAAACCATTGGCACAGCGGCATGAGGTATATACGGATATGCTCTCACTTCTGGCGCTTTCGGCAGAGCATCGGGAAAACCTGCGTGAACGCGGCCTTTCCGACGACCGCATCGACCAAAACCAATATCGCAGTATGCCGCAGACACTGGACAGCCGAAAGCTGCTGGCCTCGCTGCTGCAGGACATTGGGCATGACCTGCAAGGTATTCCCGGTTTCCGCACCAGCTATAGGGAATGGACACTGTCCGGCCCCAACGGTTTCCTGATCCCCGTCCGTAATAAGGACGGTCTGATACAGGGTATGAAGATACGGCTCGACGAAGGTGAACCGGGTCGGAAGTATCGCTGGCTCTCCAGCCGCAATGCCCCCAACGGAACACGCGGCTATTCATGGACGCACGTCACCGGCAGCACCGCCAGTAAACGCGCCTATATCACGGAAGGGCCGCTGAAAGGCGACGTGGCCAGCTATCTGGACAACGACGCCCTGTTCGTCTGCATTGGCGGTGTCTTTGCCCTCCACGGGTTGAAAGATACGCTGATAAGCCTTGGTGTGGCCGAGGTGGTGGAGGCAATGGACATGGATCAGATGACCAATCCGCAGGTACGGCGTGCCATACAGTCTATCCGTCAGGAGGTGCAGAGCATCCGTGGCATACGCTACTCCAAATACGTCTGGAATCCGGCGTATAAGGGGATCGACGACTACTATCTCAGCCGCGCCGCGGCACAATGAGGAGGACATGCTATATGACAGAACTTAAATTTAAAGACATGACGGCCGCCGCATCCGGCGATAGTCAGAATATGCTGGGAAAGCTGCTGTATTTCTCTCTGCCCAGTGTTTTAGTGGACAAGGATGATCTGCGCCAGCTCTGTGCGGATATGAACATCCCCTACGCAGGCGGCAACCGCCTGTCGGTGTCCGACGCTTTCCGCAGCGCCACCGGCGATGTACGGGACAGGATCATCAGCGAGGAATACGGTGAGCGCCGTATTTATCAGATCTATTGCCGGGATAACCGGCGTATCTCCGACAGCGTTATCTCCCGTGAGCTGGTAAAGGAGACCATGCACCAGGAAACCAACCAATATGAGAAGCTGGCCAACATCAGCTACGATAAGGACAGCCAGATTTTCAGCTACGACAATCTGGCCTATGACAGTCAGATCGACGCCATGGCCTATTGCCGTAGGGCGGAGGAGCTGTTTGAGCTGTACCAGCGCTGCGCCAACCGAAGGCAGGTGGAGACCATCTGTGTGAATTTCCTCCGTATGCTGGAATCCACCAAGCTCAGTGTCAACGGCCATCTCTACTTTGTGCCGCGGCACAATATGGAAAAAGTAGATATTTTCGAGGACTTCGTCGCCGAGCTTAGCCGACTCAGCCGCAATCAGACGCACCTGATGGCGAACTCCATCTACATCATCGACGACGCCAAGCAGCGTCAGAAAATGACGGAGGAGTTTTATTCCGCCGTAAAGAAGGAGATCTCGGAGTATCAGGAACGTGCTGACTATTTTATCAAGAGCGGCTGCCAAAGCCCCAGCGTCATGGATCGCTGGGTGCTGAAAATCCAGAGTTTGGAGGGAAAGAAGCAGCACTATGAAGACGTGCTGCGCCGTGAGCTGGATGGGCTGGACGATGATTTCGCCACCCTGAAGCTCTTATCACAGGAGCTGTCCTTCCGTGCCCAGACGATTCGGGCAAAGAAGGCGGCGTAAAAAGTGAACCAAAACCCTTAATGGTGTTTTGAGCAAAGAAACGGTGTAACCCCATTTGTGGATTTACACCGTTTCTTTTTTCAGTACGCCATAATCTTATCTACATACAAAGGTCTGTAAATCATTGTGACCTCCTCTGTCTGTGGATGATATACCGCAATTTTGTCAAAAGCCAAAATGTTTTGCGATTATAAGCTACAAAACATTTGGGTGGCTCGTGATGTTGCGGATTTTTAGCCTACGGGGTAAAGGATGCACGTCCTCTTTCGGTTTGTTGTGAGAAGCATTTTAATCCTCCGGTCAGATGCAGACATGCGCTGGCTTCATTCAAAACTTTTGCCTTGCAGGGCTGCCGCCTTAGCGCGTAACGAGCTCTTTTTGTGCTGCTTTCTCCCAAAAATAACGCATTTGTGGTATATTATCAAGTATATAGGACAGAAGGCAACTTGAACTAATCACCGCTCAACAGGAAAGGCGGCACAGCTATGTGCATTGTATTTCTTATGGACAGCGATCAATGTGTGAAGTTTTTTCCACCCATTGCCGGACATGGGCTATATGGCCGGCATAGGGATATTCTGCGCCGTGTCCATCAAAAAAGATCACTGTTATAAAAATTTCCGCGAACAAGACATGGCATAAGCCGCTGTCTTGTCGCGGATTTTCGCTTTTTCGGTGCAGAGGGCCTCCGTTTATGATGAGGTTCTGAATGTTTGCATAGGTATCTATCTGAAATAAACTGGAGGAATTGAATATGAATATGAACCACAATGCAAAGGATCAGGTCCTTTCTCTGCTGCAGAGCTACCGCGCCACCAAGCGCAAGATCGAACAGCTTCGCTATGAGCTGGAGCATCCGGCCAGAGTGACGCCGGATGAAATGATTGAGGCCATGAATTTCGCCAAGGGGGATGGCGAGGGTCGGCCCTCCGGCAGTGTGTCCAACAAGACGCTTTACATCGCCATGAACTTCCAGAGCGCGGCGGATGAGGCAAATGCCGCTTTGACACACGATCTGGTCAGCCGCCTTGTACCGCTGGAGCAGGAGATCAACCGTCTGGAGCACTATGTGGCACTTCTGGAACCGCGGCAGACCGAGGTTATTCGGAGGATCTTCTTTGATAGTCAATCTCTGCCGGAGATCTGCAAGGAAATGGGGTATAGCACAAAAACCGTTCGTGCTATTCGGAACCATGCGATTGAAGAACTTGCTGCCATGTATGAGTTTGCCGCAGGAGTAATCTAATCGATTTTCCCCCTTTTTCCCGCAAAGTTCCCTCGGTTTTCCCCGTATAAGGCTCTTGTAACTTCCCTCATAGTCATGGTATGATTGAAGCTGTCAAGAAAGAGCAGACACCCCCGACAGGGGGTGTTTGCTTTTTCCACCTTATAATACTGAACATTTGCAGGAGGGAGTACCATGATCCGAACCAGAACGATTCGTGAGGCGGCAGCCTATTTCAAGGAGACAGACCCCGATACCTGTCTTACCGAAACAGCTATCAGGACGCTGCTCCGTACAGGTGCGGTTCCCAGTGCTCGCATTGGAAAAAAATATCTCGTGGCAATTGAAGCTTTAGAAGAATACCTGTCAGGGGCAATTCAAAAAACAAAGGCATACACCCCTGCCAGCAAGCCGGAAAGGTGTTGGAAGATTCAGTAATATACGGCATCGCTAAGCATGACCCCTTGTTTTTTGCCATACGCATTTAAAATAATTTCTTGTGTTACACCGTGTTCAGCGATATAATGCGGTTATGTATCACAAGGCGTTATTGAAAGGAGAACGCCACATGGCAACAAAAGCAAAGAAAAAATATACTTACCTGACAAAAGCAATTCAACTTCCAGATGGAACACGAAAATACATCCGTGGGAAAGACCAGAAGGAACTGGAAGAAAAGGTATTAAAGGCGCAGATTATGGTCAACGCCGGAGTGGATATTTGCAGCGAGGAGACCTTCGGACATTTTGCCCAGATGTGGTATGACATCTATAAAAAGCCGTACCTCCGGGAAAACAGCCAAAATGCCATCAAGTATGTTATGAACCAGCACATACTTCCGTATATCGGTGGCTATCGTCTGCGGGACATCTCTCCCATGCAGATTCAATCCATCATGGCAGCCCTTTCTGACAAGAGCAATTCTCTCCAGTCAAAGGTTCTGATTGCGCTGAGAAGCATTTTTAAGGCGGCGCAGGAAAATGGCTTGGTTGCAAAATCTCCAGTCAGCAGCATGCTGAAGCCAAGTGGAAAAAAGGCCTCTGAAAAAGTCGCATTGACTCCGCAGGAAAGTGACTTGCTTCTCCAGCGGGTCAAAAATGACCGGGCCTATACATTTCTCCTGATTGCACTCCAAACCGGAATGCGTCGAGGCGAGATCGTCGGTCTGCAATGGAGCGATATTGATTTTGAGAGCAGAATGATCCGTGTTCGCCATAACGCCGTATTGGGTCGCTACGAAACGACCGTCAGTGAACTTATGAAAACCAAAGCTGGCAGACGGGATATTCCTATGTCAAATGATGTCGAAGCATGGCTACGCAAGCAAAGAGACCGCAGTCCCTCAAAATTTGTTTTGTCTCTGAAAAACAAAAAAGTGATGACACTGTCCGCCTTCCGTAGTATGTGGAAGCTCATTGAGCGTGAGCTGCCGGAAACCCATATAACTGCCCATATTCTTCGCCATACTTACATCACCCGTCTTTTTGAAGCTGGATTGGACGTAAAGGAGATCCAGTATTTGGCTGGACACAGCACGATGGACATGACGCTGAGTGTTTATACCCACTATGATCGTAAAAATCGGGAGCAGCAAACTGCTGAGAAAGTCCGTCGGGCATTCTGCAAGGAAGCCGTCTGAAAAAGTTTGCAACAAACGGCCCTGCCTAAAAAGCCGCAAACCCTTGTGGCACAACGGATAGAGGACCAAAAAAATTTGCAACACTTTTGCAACAAGAAGCCCCAAAATTACCCGAAAATACCCCCAAATACCGCAAGCAAAGAGGCTCTTTTCTTCCAGAAAAAGGCAAAGAAAAAACCTCGGAACCATTGTGATTCCAAGGTTTTTTCCTGGTGGAGACTGCTGGACTCGAACCAGTGACCTCCTGCGTGTGAAGCAGGCGCTC
>OKSC01000605.1_pt1 | contig 41145 bp, 24 predicted proteins | sample 1601161 | NCBI WGS metagenome assembly OKSC01 (sample SAMEA3541552, study PRJEB24748) | human gut metagenome | biome: human gut; feature: human-associated habitat; material: faeces | place: China | collected 2012 | reverse complement strand
TGTATCTTTGAACAATCTGAAGTTTAAATCCAACTTGCCGTCCACATCAAATTGTCCCGCATCTTCTCCGGTTAAGGCCGTTTCACCTCTTACGGTATAATGTAATGTTTTACCTAATTTCTTGGAAAGTTCACCTCCTATAGAAAGAATATTCTCCGTATACTTTTTAGTGAACGGGTTATCCGATGTGTCCAGTGTGTCCGGCAGTTCGAAGTTACGTATCTCGTACGATACGAAGCCTGTTAGTCCGGCTTTGGCCCATTTATTAAACCCTTCGTGCAAGGCAATGGCAAATGTATTTTTAATAGATGAATTCTTGGTTATATCCAAGGTTGAGTCTCCGGGGAGATAATTGTGCAGGTAATAATCATTCGGTGTACGGTAAGCAATATATTTACGCTTGTAGTTTTGTACTTTTAAGGTGTGTATAAAGCTTGTAACAGGTACAAAGTCCATATAATGTTGCGCTGTGTCAAGCGGTTCTTTATGAAATCCCAAGTTGTAGCGATGTGTAAAGAAAAGGTAGTAGTTATCATTACGATTCCATGTTTTATCTAAAACGGTAGGAATATCGGATGGATTGTAAGTGTTGGGTAAATCTTCTGGACTGGTAATATAGATATCATCTTCGATACCTCCGTTTTCGGCCATCTTCATATGGTTCTGGCTGAAAATGAGATTCATGTTATAGTGGTCTCCCAAATAGGATGAAAATAGAGTTCCATTAAATAGGGAGGTAGATTGATTGTTGTACATACCTCGTCCGTACAAGTAATCGAACGTAAAGCCGAAACTTAAACGGCGGTTTGCGTTGACTCCGAAATAAGAGCGGAAACGGTCTTCACCATCTGTTTGGTTACCTGCGGAATAATAAGACAGGTTGGTGAAAGGAGATTTGGTGTTGATGAAATGGAAGTTGTCTGTAGGGACGAGAAAGAAATCGTAAGGGTCTGTAAATAGAAACTGGGAAGATTCCTTTCTGTCGAAAAATATACGTGAAAGACGTGGTGAACCCATGTTTCCCAGATAGTTATAATGACCATTCATTCCATCAGTTAACTGTACGTTCTGAAATTGGTGACGCAATGTATCTACTTCTGTAGGGCGCATGTTTCCCAACCAGTCTACTGTCCACATCCGTATTCCTATAGGGATTGTTTTGGAGTCTACAGTAGTGGTATCATTGGGGTCTTCATTCGGATTTTGGTTAATAGTACGTGGTCCGTCGTTTGTTTGATTATACAAGCGGTTTGTTTGCGCAAGTAATCCTTGCGCAATGGCTAAAATAGCAAAGAATATAAGTAGTAAACGTTTCATAATTAGGCGCAAAAATACAACAAAAAATGTCTATATATAGTAATTGTGAATGATTTAACAAAGAAATGAAACGGTTTTAAATAACAAAGTATACAAGTTTGGGAAAATGAGAAATAACAAAAATGTATAAAATATACAAGAATACGATTTGTAAAATCGTTTTTTTATGTTGATTTGTACATATATGTGTGCTAGAATATGAATTAGGAAATCACGATGTGAATTCTAATGTAGGTGAAATTTTTAAATTTTTTGAAGGAGGAAGTTATAATGAGAAAATTTAGCCGCAAAGCATTAGCTTTATCACTTTGCGTAGTTTTAGGAGCTACAGGTTTTACAGGTTGTGGCGATAAGAAAAATGGAGGCGGTTCTTCTAAGGGAGATAATACTGCAGACATGAGCACAGGCCTCAACAAAGATGCAGAAGGTGACATATCAATCATGGTATGGTCAGGTGATGGTCAGTATTATGAAGATATAGGACATATGGATTGGACAAAGGATGACATTAAAGCACAGAACGTTGCAGCAGTTTATGCAGTAGCTAAGAAGTTTAATGAAACATATCCTAATGTAAAGATTAACCTTTTTGCTAAATCAGGTGATCCTAACCAGTCCGGAACAAACACATGGGATCAGGAAATTGAAAACTTTAAAGTAGACCATGGTAAATATCCTGATATTTGGGCATCAACAGATGTTCCTAATGACATTAAGAAAGGTTTAGTTGCAGATTTATCAGTTTACAAAGATGAAAGTTCATACAAAGCATACAATGAATCACTTATGGCAACAATGAACTATTGGGGATTCCAGGGCGCATTGCCATCATACTCAATTCCTTGGGGTATTTGGGTTAATAAATCACTCGCAACAGAAAACAATATCGATGTTCCTGATATTGATTGGGATATTGATGAATATACAGATTTTATCAAGTCAGCAGATTGTGAAACATTCTGGGGCGACAAGAGCACTCCTGTACGTTTAATTGAAACAGGAACAGAAGATATTAATAAGAGCATCTTAGAGAATGGAACAGTTAATGTTAACTCAGATGCAGTTAAAGACTTGCTTACATATGTACCTGAATGGGCTGAAACAACAGTTGACGTTGCTGAAGGTGCAGGAAATCTTTCAGAAGAAATTGCTAAGGAATGTGGTCAGTACAGCTGGTATTACTTCTGTAACAATAGATTATTAACAGATTCAAATGATCCTTGGTATCTTGCTAGTGCAGCAGATCCTAATGCAAAGAGCACACTTGGTGTTGTACAGGCAGATGACTTTGATATTTATCCAAGACCATCTACAGAATATTGTGATAATACAGTAGGAACAGTAGTTGACCCAATCTGTGTACACAATTATGCATTAGATGATAAGAATGCTGAATGGAGTGATTCAGAAAAACAACAGTTATTAGTTGCTTACACATTTGCAACATACTGGACTGGAAGCACAGAAGCTAAGCAGGCAATTGCAGATCAGGAATGGGTTCAGGGTACATCATATAAACCTGCTATGAACGATACATTCCCAGTAGTAACTGGAGATGCATATGATGAACAGATGGATATCTGGTATTCAATCGATTCACATGCAGTTTACAAAGATACAGAAAAATTCCCTGGATTTGCAGAAGTTGTTCGTTTATATAAAGAAGGACAGACATGGGATTACTCAGATAAGACAACTCCGGTATCAATTACAGAAAATGGTGAAAAACAGAGCTGCTTATATGAATGGGAAAACATGTGGGATGAAAATGTAGCAGGCGCATGGCAGACAGACCCTGACTGGGTTGACAATGTAAAATCTAGATTGGCTGACTGGAATACAGCTATGAATAAAGATTTAGAAGCAGCTACAGAACAGTTGAAGGAATCTTTAAAGGAATATTATGGATTCACAGATGCTGATTTTAAATAAAAGCTGATTGTTAACATCATTGCGGAACTACTCACTTGGGCAGTTCCGCTTTTGTAACAAGAAAGAAAGGACAACAATGAAAAAAAAGATTATTAGCGGATTGGTTGCTGTATGTGTCATTGTTGCAGCGATATTTGCATATAAGTTTGCGTTTGGCAACTCCGGTACATATGTTAAAGATCCAAGTGCTACTGAAGTACAAAAGGCGTTTGATACTTTAAACAATGCATATGTAGAAGATGGCACACAACCAGAAAAGTATTACACAGATTTCATTGCTGACAGTTCTCTGAGTACAGGCGAAGGAAAACATATTGCATCAGTAAATGGTGGAATATCAACTGAAGAATATTATCAGCAGAACAAAAACAATGAAAATGTTTCTGAAGAAGTTAAAGAAAATAGTAATCCGATGAAAGAATTAGATTATCAGGATGTAGCTCAATATGACATTTCAGTTGAAAAGAGCGGATTGTACTATTTGTATTTGGATTACACTTCAGTAGGAAGCACAATGTCTAATTACACAGTAAGCGTTAAAATTGATGGTGAACAGAAGTATAATGAAATGAATACAATAAGTTTACCGCTTACATGGAAAGATAAAGATGTTGAAGTTGATAAAGATGGAGTTAAAACATTTCCGTTAGACAGTCACAATGATGAAATGGCTCCAAGCCAGGAAGTTGTTAAAGACTGGAATTTAGAATCTCCTCTTTATAATAATACATATACATCAACAACTCCTTTATGCTTCTATTTAGAAGAAGGCGTAAATACAATCGAAATCGAAAATGTTTCATCAGGCGGCTTGGCAGTTGGAGATTTAGTTGCTGCAGCTGCAGAAGATGACACAGATTCATACGAAGATTATGCTAAGAGTCATAGCAATGAAAAACATATCTCAGATGAAGATGTTCAGATTGACGCAGTATATTATGATACAAAAAATACAACAAGTGCTATTTATGGAACAAGCACAAATTCATCACTTACAAGATTTAACATCGATTATGAAAAATTAAATACATTAGGATGGTCAGAAGCAGGTGCAGAAGTTACATATAAGTTCAATGTAGCTAAGACAGGAAATTATAACTTGGCCTTCCATTATAAAAATGAAAAGAAAGAATTCAGTTCTTTTGAAACAATTAAAATAGATGGAAAAGTCCCATTTACTGAATTAGAAAATTATCAGTTTCCATATGTAGCATCAGGTTGGGACAACCTTACACTCGCTGATGAAGAAGGAACTCCTTATGAAATCTATTTAACAGAAGGTGAACATACAATTACGATTAAACAGGAAAACCAGCCTGTTATGGAAGCGTATAGAGATGCTTTACTTATTGAACAGCATTTGACAGATTTTGAACTTGAAATCACAAAGATTACAGGTACAAATATTGATAAAAACAGAAAATGGAAAATGACTAAATACATTCCTGAGATTAAGGATTATCTTGATGCGTACGAAACATTAATTCAGCACATAAGATTTTTACTTCAGGATTATTCAGATGGTGGTAATGATGGTGCAGTTCTTACTTATTTAGATCAGGCAGAAGTTTTCATCAAGAATATTTCAAAATATCCGGATGAAATTGCTTTACATAAAACTGATTTAACCGGAGCTGAAAACTCAATATTAAAATCAATGAGTAACTTTACAACAGAAGTTGTAGCTAACAGCATTACACTTGATAGAATTTATGTTTATGGTGATAAGAGCCAGTTAGGAGCAAATAACTCTTCAGTTGGTGGATCACTCTGGGTTGGAATAAAGTCATTGATGAATACATTTACTTCATCTAAGTATTCTACAGATATTGAACAGGCAGGAGACGACGTACTTACGATTTGGTACAACGGTGCTATTACTCACGTAGATTTACTTCAGAAGATGGCTGATACACAGTTTACACCACAGACAGGAATTAAAGTTAAGATTGCAACAATGCCTGATGTAAATAAACTTACATTAGCTATTGCAGCTGATAAGACACCTGATATGGTATTAGGACTTGCTTCTTACGTGCCATTTGACTTATCAAGCCGTGGTGCTTTATATGATATGACACAGTTTGATGACTTCTGGTCAGTGTCAAAGAGATTCCCAACAGGAAGTTTTGTTTCATATGTATATAATGAAGGAGTTTATGCTATTCCTGAAAGAACAGATTTCAACGTTATTGCATATAGAACAGATATATTTGACAACTTAGGAATTCAGGTTCCTGATACATGGGATGACTTAATTGAAATATTACCTACACTTCAGAGATATGGTATGAATTTCTATCATAATATTTCTCTTGGTACAACAGGTTACAAGTGGTTCTATCAGACAGCTCCAATGATTCTTCAGAATGGCGGACAGCTTTACAAGCAGAATGAAGATGGAATTGTAACAACAGGTATTGATACAAAAGAATCAGTTAAAGGATTACAGGTATTAGGAGACTTATTTACAAAATACTCACTTGATACATCAGTACAGAACTTCTTTAATTCATTTAGATATTCTACATTGCCAATTGGTATTATTGGTATGGAAGATTACACATTGATTAACAATGGTGCACAGGAATTAGAAGGACAGTGGGATATTGCTCCATATATCGGAACAAAGAGAACTGATGAAAATGGAAATGAATATGTAGACAGAACATTCGTAGCAAATGGTTCAGGCGCTTCTATATTTAAATCGTCTAATAAGAAGGAACAGGCTTGGAAATTCCTTAAATGGTGGACAAGTCAGGATGTTCAGGTTGAATATACAAACACACTTCGTTCTACATACGGTAAGACATATTTCTGGCTTTCAGCAAATATTGAAGCTTTAAAAGCTAACCCAATGGATGAAGCTGATAAGCAGGTTATTTTAAATCAGATGAATTATGTAACTGATGTAACAAGAACACCGGGTCAGTACTTACTTGAAAGAACAATTTCAAATATATGGACAACAATGGTATTCGATGGAACAGCGGCACAGGTTGCAGTCGATGAAGCAAAGGTTGATGTAAACAGAGAAATTATTCGTAAGATGCAGGAACTTGGATACTACGATGAAGATGAAGTGATGGTTAAGAAATTCAAACTTCAGGGTTACGATTGGATTAAAGAAAATCAGGATGCGGCAGCACCGGAAAAGGAGGAGTAAAAGATGGCTAAAACAATAGCAGAGCGCAATCATAAAAAACACGCATCTGGCGAAGGATTTAAAATCTTTTTACTTTTCCTTCCATATGCACTTTTATTTATAACATTTATTTTACTTCCTATTATAATAGCTATGGGATTGTCATTTACATATTTTGATGTAATTAACGCTCCAAAGTTTGCGGGATTACATAACTATATAACATTGCTCACGGGTGATGAAGTATTTATGAAGTATGTATTACCTAATACTGTATTGTACGCTATTGTAGTAGGTATTGGAGGATATATATTATCTTTCTTAATGGCTTGGTTACTTGCTCAGGTAACACCAAGAATCAGAACAGTATATGCTTTGGCTATGTACACACCTTCAATGGTAGGTCAGGTTTTGATTACAGTAATTTGGAAAACAATCTTCTCTGGTGATCAGACGGGTTTAGCTAATGCATATTTACAGAAATTTGGAATAATTGATCAGCCAATTCAATGGTTGATTTCATCAGATTACTTTATGCCGATTATGATTTTCGTATCATTATGGTCATCAATGGGTATTGGATTCTTATCAATGCTTTCAGGTATTTTAAATATCGATCAGGAATTATACGAAGCAGCTTATGTGGATGGTATAAAGAACAGAGCACAGGAAATCATTTACATTACAGTCCCATCAATGAAACCACAGATGTTATTCGGTGCGGTTATGGCGATTGTAAATGCGTTTAACATGGGATGGATTGGTGTTGCTTTAGCAGGTGCCAACCCAACACCGGATTATTCAGGACAGTTAATTGCTAACCATATTGATGATTATGCATTCTTACGTTATGAAATGGGTTATGCAGCTGCAATCTCAGTAGCATTACTTGCTTTAGTATGGATTTGTAGCCAGGTAGCAAATAAGTTGTTTACTGAAAAAGATGAATTTTAAAAGGGAGGAGAAATAGAATGGCAAATTTTCAAGGTAATAGAATTAACCCAACAAGATTTTCAACAGGGCAAATAAAATTCCACATTATTGCATTTCCATTGTCAATATTTATGATACTCCCTGTAATTTTTATAATATGTCAGGCGTTTAAGCCTTTAGGTGAATTGTTTAGATTCCCACCAACAATTTTTGTTCACAATCCAACATTGGATAACTTTAAGAATCTGTTTAACTTAGCAGGAGCTACAGGTATTCCAATGTCAAGATACTTTTTGAACTCACTTATTGTAACAGTTCTTACAGTAATCTTGAATGTAATTATTACAATAATGGCAGCATATGTATTCTCAAAAAAGAAATTTAAGATTAAAGGTGCTTTATGGGAAATCAACCAGGCAGCCCTTATGTTCGTAATGACAGCTGTTGCCATTCCAAGATTTATTATTATTGTTAAATTAGGAATTTACAATACATGGCTTGCACATATTTTGCCTTTGATTGCAATGCCGGTAGGTTTGTTCTTAGTTAAGCAGTTCGTTGATGGTATACCTGATGCTTTAATAGAAGCAGCCGTAGTTGATGGCGCAGGAGATATTACTATTTTAAGAAAAGTTATTATTCCATTAACAAGACCTGCTTTGGCTACATCTATCGTGCTTACATTCCAGGCAGTATGGAATAACGTAGAATCATCAAATAACTACATTACAAACGAAACATTGAGAACATTAAACTACTATGTAAACTCTATCAGTGTTAATAACGTAGTTGCAGCGGCTGGTATTTCAGCAGCAGCTTCGATGATATTGTTTGTACCTAACTTGATTATCTTTATCTGTATGCAGTCTCAGGTTATGAACACTATGAGCCATTCAGGTATTAAGTAAGGAGGACCGGAAGATGAAGAGAAATATGAAGAAACCATTAGTGTTTATAATGGCATTAATGATGATGATAATGACAGTTCTTCCGGTTAGTGCATCCCAGGCTACAAGTTATACATACACTTTGGATGATAACAATGAGCGTGTAAGAACACAGGATGCTTACTTGCCAGATAGAACAATTACTAATTTAGGATTGAAAAATCCTTCAGACATAATAATTGATGAAAACAATATTATGTACATCTGCGATACAGGAAATACAAGAATTGTAATATACGATTTAAATTCAGAGAAGGTTTTACATATAATCTCAGGTGATGATGATATTTACAAGGGAACAGATTTCAAAGGATTTACAACTCCTAAGGGTATATTCCGTACAGATGATGGAACACTTTATGTTGCTGATGGCGGAGAAAAAGCTGTTTTCAAATTTGATTCAAATTACAATTACTTGACAGCATTTGAAACTCCAACAGCTCCAATATTTGGTGACACAAACTACGAACCAAGTAAAGTGGCAGTTGATAAAGGTGGAAACATCTTTATCGTGTCAGAAGGTGTTAATACAGGTATAATTCAGTTGAGTTATACAGGTGAATTTCTTGGATATTTTACATCAAATAAAACAAGATTGACACCACAGCAGGCATTCTTGAAAGCTATTTATACAAAAGAGCAGGAAGAAAAATCTGCACTGTTAAACACAGCACCACCTACATTTTCTAATATTTATGTTGATGAGACAGGTACTGTTTATACAACAAGTATGGGAAAAGGTGATGACTTATTAAAGAAACATAGTACAAACGGTGGAAACATGTTCCAAAACGCTGTTGCGGCACATGCAAGTTTGACAGATGTTTCAGTTGATGACAGAGGAATAATTTATGCAAGTGATACTACAGGATATATTACAGTTTACACAAAATCAGGAGAATTGATTTTTGATTTTGGCGCAAATGTAAAGAACCTTGATATTTCAGGTTTATTCTCATCACTTACAACAATTGCTACAGATAATAATAATAATATTTGGACAGCAGATGGAGATAAAGGATATTTACAGTCATTTATTCCAACAGATTATGCTAAGACAATTTATAAAGCCTTAGATGAATATGAAAATGGTGAATATGCAGCATCACTTGAAGACTGGTCAACAGTTCTTCGATTAAACCAGATGTCAGTACTTGCACACAATGGTGTAGGTAAAGCATATTACAATGCAGAAGAATATTCAGACGCAATGGAACATTTTGAAATTGCCGGAAACAGAAACGATTATTCAAATGCATTCTGGGAAGTTCGTAATGAAGTAATTCAGAACAATTTATGGTGGGTAATGCTTATCATCTTTATTCTTATTGTTGTAAAAGTATTGATTGTTTTAATTGACAGAAAGAAAGTATTAAAGAAGAAAAAGAGAGCCCTCGGTAAGAAGTTAAAAGAAGTGCCTGTAATTGGAGAGTTAGGATATGCATTTAAGATATGTAAACACCCAATTGACAGATATTATGATATCCGTGTAGGAAAGAATGGTTCAGTTATCGCTGCAAGTATTATATACATAGTATTCTTTATTGTTTATATGATTTATAAGACAAGCAAAGGATTTATTTATCAGTACACAGATATTGAAGATATGGATATCAGCGCAGTAGTAATTGGTTTCTTCGCAATCGTAATTTTATTTGTTATTTGTAACTATCTTGTTACATCAATTACAGATGGTGATGGAACATTTAAGCAGGTTTATATGATTCCTGCATATGGTGCAATTCCTGCTTTAATATCAATGATAGCAGTAATTGTTATGTCTTATGGTTTGACATATAATGAAGCATTCATTCTTACAGTAATCTTAATTGTTGGTATCGGCTGGTCATTAGTACTGGTATTCCAGGGATTATCAACTGTACATGATTACAGTTTTAAAGAAACAGTAGTAAGTTTGATTATTACATTTGTATTTATGCTCATTGCAGCAATCGTAGTACTTATCGTAATTATCATGTGGGAACAGTTATCAGGCTTCTTAATTACAATAGGAAAGGAGATTATAAGAAATGTTACAGGTAAATAAAAAAGTTATAAATAAAATAATATCAGCATCTCTCATAACAGTCCTTTCAGCAGGAGTTGCAGTAAATGGTTCCTATCTTAATACAAACAGAGATACAAGAAAGGCACCTGAAAGATCAAAGTCAGCAATGAGTGTTTCTTCAGCTTTTGAAAAAATATATGAGTCTGATAAGGTTGCATATTATTATAGAGAAGACAGAGATATATTTGCTATTGAAGATAAGGCAACAGGATATGTCTGGAAAACAGGTTTAGACGTTCCGTTTAAAAAGCAGGTTGAAGATGCTAAAGATGCAGTAAATGGTGAAGGCCATTATACAGTTGAAAGACTAGCAGAAAAATGGAAAATGACTAAAGTTCAGGTTAGAGAAATTGCCAATACTCCAATTGAAGAATCAATGAATGAACAGTACACTGGAATTGCTAATTCATTAATTTCAATTGAATGTTTCAAAGGAAGCGGAGAAAGTATGACAACAACTACATACGCTTCAGCATCATATGATGATAAAGATGGTGATTCATCACTTGAAGAAGTAAGTGGTTCTAATGGAAAACAGTGGAAATTAAATGCTGTATTTGATAAAGCTGAAATTGGTGTTGAAGTTATGATTACTTTAGGTGATGACGGAAGCATCAATTACAATATTCCTTACGATGGAATTTCAGGTAAGGGTATTAAGAAACTTTCATCAATATCAATTACTCCTTTCTTAGGAGCAAGTGGTGGTGTACAAACTGTATATAATGAAAAAGAAAAAGATTGGACAGACCTTCAAAAAAAATATTTAACACCTGGTTATGTATTTGTACCTGATGGAAGTGGAAGTTTAATCAGATTCGCAGAAAATACATCAAAGTTCAGTGATTACACAGGAGATGTTTATGGAAGTGATTTATCAAGTTATATGTATTACTACAGTGCACTTGATGATTCAGTTCCACTTGAAGATCCGGTAATGCCTGTATTTGGCGTTTCACAAGGTGATGGAACTCAGTCAGCGTTTGTTGCATATGCAGATAGTGGCGATGAATTTATGACAATTATTGCAACTCCATCATCTACGGACAAGAATAAAATCAGATATACATATGCATATCCTAAATTCTCTTACAATACAGAATTCTACCAGGTTACAAACCAGGCAGGTGATGCTTATCGTAAGACTCAGGATAAGGCAAATGAATTTGATATTGATATGACATACGATTTCCTTTACGGAGATGGAAGTAACGGCGAACTTGCAGCTGATTATACAGGAATGGCAAAAGCATACAGAGAACATCTTATCGAAGAAGGAATATTGACAGTTAAGGAAGATGAAGAGGGAGATATCCCAATGAGAATTGATTTCTTAATGTCAGATTCTAAAAAAGGTGTATTTGGAACACAGGAAGTTGCCGTAACAACAACAGATGATGTTAAGAAAATTTTAGATAAGTTAATTGGAGATGGAATAACAAATATTAATTCAGGTCTTATGGGATGGCAGAAAAATGGTGAAACATTAGCAAAACCAAGTGATTGGAAGTTCTCAAAGGACATTGGTAAAAAAGGCAAATTCAAAGATCTTATGAAAGAATTTAGCGACAAGGAAATTGATATTTCATTCTCAAGAGATTTCGTATCAATTAACAGTAAGATGATTAACTACTATGGAAATGCAGCTAAGCATTTAAATACTCAGTATTTAACAGTAGATAAATCAAAAGTATTGCCTGAAAACTCACCTGTAACTGACTTTAGTTTTGCATTACCTACAAAGTCAGCAAACTGGTTGACAAGTTTATACGAAAGAATTAGTGATTACAATAATTCAATAACAGTTAAAGGTATTTCAAATACATTATTAAGCTCACATAGCAGTACAGGACCTACAACAACTGTTACACAGGCAATTAACTTATATGAAAAAGCATTTGAAAAAATTAAGAAGAATGGGGCAACAGTTAATATGGATAGCCCAAATCAGTACTTATGGAAATATACAGACCGTTACTTACAGTCACCTGTAGGAACATCTCAGTATGTATATGAAACTGATTCAGTTCCTTTCTTACAGATGGTATTAAATGGAACAATGGAAGTATACGCACCATATTCAAACTTCTCATTCTATTCACAGGCTGACATGTTGAAGATGATTGATTATAATATTTCACCTTCATTCGTGTTAACACAGAAGCCTTCATACTTACTTGCATCAACAACATCGTGTGATTACTACTCAACAGAGTTCGATCAGTATGAAGATTTGATTAATACAATTTACACAACAGTAAATGATGTGTTATCAAAGGTTAAGGGATGCGAATGGATTGGAAGAAAAGTATTAGATGATGGTGTAATTGTTAATGAGTACACATCAAATGATGGAGAAAAGACAGTAATCATCAACTATACAGATGAAGAAGTAACAATAAACGGTGAATCAGTTCCTGCCCAGAGTGCAGCAGTAATTGAAGGAGGTGTAAATTAATGGCAGACGAAAATAAGATTGTAACACCTTCAGATATTGAAGAAGCAAAGACAGAAACAGTAGATACACAGACAACTGCTACAGTGGAAAACACTGTAGCAGAGAAAGATGAAAAAGTTGAAAGTGTTGTTACAGATGAAGAAATTGCATCTGTAGAAATAACTCAACCACAGAAAGCCCAAAGTTCAAGTCTTCGAGCTCAGATGAAAAGTCTTAGAGACGAAGAAGAGGAAGAAGCTAAAGAAAAAGAAGAAGAAAAATCTCAGCCGGAAGAAGAACCTGTCCGTGGTGATTCCATAATAGAAGAAAAACTGGCTAAGATTGAAAAAGAAGAAAAAATGAGCAAAGCAGAAGCCAGAGCAGAAAAGGCAGCATTAAAGGCTGCAGAAAAAGCTGCAAAGGAAGAAGCAAAAGCCGTAAATAAAAAAGAAACTAAACAAAAGAAAGTACAGCCAAAGGAAAAAGGCAAAAAGAAAATGCAGACATATCAGCATAGACAGAATAAATATGGATATGCTTTTATGGCACCTTGGATTGTAGGATTTTTACTTTTTACATTATTCCCGTTTGTTGCAACTATTTTCTTGAGTTTTATGAACGTTAAGAAAGCAGCAACAGGTTATGTACTTAAGTTTGCAGGAATTAATAACTATATAACAGCGTTTATTAAGAACTCAGATTTCTTACCAGCGTTACTTAGTTATTTGAAGATGATAATTCCATATACATTCATTGTAGTTGTATTATCATTTATCATTGCGTATCTTCTTAATAAGATTAAGACAGGTAAGGGATTACTTAGAACAATTTACTTCCTGCCCGTAATTATTATGTCAGGTCCTGTAATGTCACAGTTACTTGATGTACAGAATGCGGCAGCAGAAGCTACACAGAAAGTAAGTGGTGCAGTTGATGCGGCTGATCAGTACTCAAACATCTTCATTATGCAGATGATTCAGAGTTACTCAGCACCATTAGCAACAACACTTGCTCAGGTATTTGATCAGTTATCAATAATTTTATGGTTTACTGGTATCCCAATCGTTTTGTTTATTAACGGTTTGCAGAAAATTAATGTAAGTATTTATGAAGCAGCTAAGATTGACTCAGCTAATGCTTGGCAGATAATGTGGAAGATTACAATTCCAATGTTAAGACAGATTGGAATGATTATTACAATCTTCACAGTAATTCAGTTAGGTACTTACGAAGCTATCAACCCTGTATACACCTTGATTCTTGAACAGACCGGTGATACGGCGAGTGGTTTAGGATATGCAGCAACATATGCATGGATTTACAGTATAATCGTATTAATAATTGTAGGATTTGTTTTATTGTTATTTAAGGAAAGAAAGCCAAAAGACATTAAAGACAGAAAGAGACAGGAAAAGAAATTGGCTAAACTTGAAAAACAGCAGATGAAGAGATTAAAGAAACAAAACAGATATGCAAAGAAGGAGGCAAAGAAATATGGCAAGTAAAAATGATCAATCAGTTATTGATTTGACTAAAATGAATAAGTTTAGTTTTGCAAAATTAAAGAAATTAAAAGCTGTTCATGTTATTTCTAAAATTGCTATATATTTCCTTCTTATTTGTATAGGATTTGTATACTTAGAGCCGATATTTGAAATGATATCAAAATCAATCATGTCAGCTAAGGATTTGATTGATCCATCAATTACATGGATTGCAAAGCATTTTACATTAAGCAACTTTAAAGAAGCAGCAAATACTTTGGATGTAAGTCATTCATTGATTAACTCAATTTGGGTTTCAGCATTGTTTGCACTTGGTCAGACTATTGTTTCTGCTACAACAGGATTTGCTTTATCAAGATATTCATTTAAAGGTAAAGGATTATGGTTTGGAATGATAGTATTAGCATTTATCCTTCCGGTACCACTCCTTACAGTACCTAGAATTATCATGTTAGATTCATTAAATACTGCAATCGGTGTTAAATTAATAGGAACTATCATTCCACAGCTTTTAATGTCTATTTTAGGACAGGGAACATATTCAACAATTTTGATTTTGATTTTCTATAACTTCTTCAATATGATTCCAAAATCATTAGATGAAGCAGCTATGATTGATGGTGCTGGAGCATTAAAGGTATTCTATCATGTAGCAATCAGATTATCACTTTCAACAATTCTTGTAGTATTTATGTTCGCATTCGTATTTAACTGGAATGAAACATATTCAACAAGTACATTGATGCGTAATTCAATTGAGTTGGTACCAAATCAGTTAACATTATTTGATAACAATCTTACAACTAGCGATGTAGGTAGTGTAAATGAAGCAAGTAAGATGGCGGCAACATTAATTTCAATAGCTCCATTGTTATTGTTATATGCACTCGTACAGAGACAGTTTATTGAAGGTATTGAAAACGCAGGTATTACAGGAGAATAAAAATGAAACGAAAACTGACAGCAATATGTATGATATTCGCCACAGCTTTTGCTGTGGTGGCCTGCCAGTCTTCTGATAAAAGCCAAACAAATAATACGAAAGATAAAACAGAGACTCAGACAGTCAAAGAAAGAATAGCAAATAGTATTCCGGACAGATATGATGATTACGGTGAAACAAAACCGGCTGATTATTATGTAAAAGCGGATGGATTTGATTATGACTATAATAGTTTGAATTACAAACTTGTATGGTCAGATGAGTTTGATTACGAAGGACTCCCTGATGAAAGCAAATGGACTTACGATATAGGTAAAGGCCAGGGCGGTTGGGGAAATGGCGAACTGCAAAAATACACAGACAAAGGAAATGCCTGGGTAAAAGATGGTAAGCTTACAATCGAACTTAGAAAAGAACAGGATGAATTCGGGAAAGATATGTATACGTCAGCCCGAATTAAAACAAAAGGAAAAGCTGATTTCCGATATGGTAAATTTGAAATTAAAGCAAAATTACCTAAAGGAAAAGGAACATGGCCCGCGATATGGATGCTTCCATCAAGTACTACTGAATATGGTGGATGGCCTATGTCAGGAGAAATTGACATAATGGAACATGTTGGATATTTGCAAAATATTATTCATTCAAATGTGCATTGTCAAAAATACAATGGATTGGATGGCTCTAATAAAGGTTGGGCAAAAAAAGTCGAGGGTGTTAGCGAAGAATTTCATACATATGGATTCGAATGGCTCCCGGACAAATTAATATTTACCGTGGATGGTGAAACAATATTTACTTACGATCCCGATGAATATGTTGGAAATAGTAAAAATGTAACAAAAGATGAATGGCCTTTTGATAAGGAATTTCATCTTATAATGAATATAGCTTACGGCGGAAGCTGGGGTGGAAGTTCAGGAACAGATGATGAATGCCTTCCACAGCAGATGCAGGTAGATTATGTTCGTGTATATCAAAGCGACGTTATAAGCGCTTTGGCAGAAAAAGAAAAATAGGAGGCGCAAATGAAAGCAATGAAAAAAATCGCATCAGTTGTTTTATCATTATTAATGGTTGTTTCTATAATTGGTGTTATGCCAACTCAAACAGATGCAGCTATCAAGGTTTTGACAGGCAAAAAGACAACTATTTCAATAGGCGAATCATATGGTATCGCTACATTAGCAAAGGGAGTTAAATACTCTACAAGCAATAGCAAAGTTGCTTCAGTTAACAGCAAAGGTTCAGTAAAAGGTAAAAAAGCCGGTATTGCAAAAATTAAATTATCATCAAGTGCCGGAACAGCAACAGTTAAGGTTACTGTTACACCAACTAAGGTAAAAGGTGTTAAGGCTAGCATTGCTTCAAGTACAGAAACAGCTTCAAACGTTACTGTATCTTGGAAGAAAGTAAAAGGAGCAACAGGTTATTATATCTACAAATCAACAAATAAGAACAAGGGATTTAAGAAGGTTGCTACAGTAAAAAAAGGTAAAAAAACAAAAACTACAATTAAGAATGTAGCCGGTGGTGCAACATATTACTATAAAGTAAAAGCTTATGCTAAAGCAGGCAAAAAAGCAATTGCTAGTAGCGAATATTCAAATGTTGCAAGCGTAAAAACTTGGAAGTTGACTTGGTCAGATGAATTTAATGGAACAAGTTTAGACCTCAATTCATGGAAATATGAAACAGGAGCAAATGGATGGGGTAATGAAGAATTTCAGGATTATACAGAAGGAAAGAACATTAAATTTGAAAATGGTTGTTTAGTAATTATTCCTAGAATGGAATATGATTTAGTTGCTAAGAAACCTGTATATTGCTCATCAACAAGAATTAATACTAAAGGTAAAAGAGAATTTACTTATGGTAGAATGGAAATAAGAGCAAAGGCATCTAAAGCAAAAGGTACTTGGTCAGCAGGATGGATGCTTGGAGCAAACAATGATACAAAAACATGGCCATTATGTGGTGAAATTGATATTTTAGAAGCAATGAACGGTGGAGTTCCACAGACAATCCATTGCCCATATTTTAATAACCAGTCAACATCTCATGGAAATAAGAATTATGACACAGGTCTTACACAGGCTACTGCAGCAGCAGATTTCCATACATATACAGCAGAATGGAATGAAAATTCAATCACATTCATGGTAGATGGAAGAGTAGTTGGTGTATATGATCCTTCAAAATTCAGTGCAAGTATTTTCAATGAAGCTTGGGTATTTGATCATTCATTCTTCTTCATTCTTAACTGTGCAATCGGTGGTAACGCTGCAGGAACAGTTACAACAAATGGATGGACATTAACAGGAACAAATGGAAATATTCAGACATATGAAGACTACTATTATGTTGACTATGTAAGAGTATATCAGTAAGATGAAATTGACTGTCACCCGTTAAGTGGCGGGTGACAGATATAATAAAACCTTAGGAGGGAATAACATGGTTACAATTAAAGATGTTGCTAGAGAAGCAGGAGTTGCAATATCTACGGTTTCTAATGTATTTAACAATGCTGACATCGTAAGTGAAGATACAAAACAGAAAGTATTAGAGGCGGTTGAAAAATTGCATTATATCCCTAATATGAATGCAAAGTTATTAAAATCTAATAGAAAGAATACAATAGGATTATTTGTAACAAGTTTACAGGGAGATTTCTATAAGGTTTTAACACAGGCAATTCATTTGCAATGCAAATTAAACGATTACTTATTAAACATATATGTAAGTAATGACAACTCACCGGATGAAATATATCGTATGATAATTGCATCAGGCGTAGCAGGAGCAATAATTTATCATGAAGATTTAACAGGCGATTATGTAAAGCGAATTGCAACAGTTAATATTCCAATGGTATTTATTGATAGAAATTGTAAGGGAAAAAATATTTCAGGAGTATTTGTAGATGACAAATTAGGAGCATCTATGGCAGTTGACCATTTGATTAAACTTGGTCATAAGAGAATCGGTTACATGCATGGTAACGAAAGCGGCGACGATGAACATCGTTATGCCGGATATGCGGAGATGATGGAAAAGAACAATCTCCCAATCGATAAGGAATTAGAAGTCAGAGGATATTATGAGGAATCACTTGCGTACAGTGAAATGAGATCACTGTTATCAAAAGGAATTGATATCCCGGATGCTATGTTCTGTGCAAATGATGAAATGGCATGGGGCGTTATTCAGGCATTTCAGGATATCGGTGTGAGAGTACCTGAAGATGTAAGTGTTATCGGATATGATGACAGTACAATTAGTCCTTATTATGGAGTACCTCTTACAACAGTACACAGCCCAATTGCAGAAATGGGTAGTGTAAGCGCAAATGAGCTTTTCAGATTGCTCAAATCAGATGATGATAAGAATGGAACAGTAACTAAATTATCACCAAAAATGGTTTATAGAAGCTCATGTGGTAGAGCAAAAGAAAGATAAAAAAGAAAATTATTAGCGTAAGCATAAAGATAAATATAATGATAAAAAAAGGAGTAATAAAATGAGTAACTACAGACTTGAAGGTAAGACTTTTGTTATAGATGATTATGATAGAATGCCGGCTTTTTCAAGCTTTTTGCCAGGTCTTGCAGGTGTTAAAGGAATTCCAATGTGGACATTCTACACTAACAGAGGACAGGGAATGAATAGTTTTGGTATTGGCAACAAGGGAAATGCCATTATGGAATTTAACTCAGCTAATACGGCATTTGAAAACACACAGGTAAAAGGTTTTAGAACATTCTTAAAAATTGATGGACAGTACTATGAACCATTTTTCCAGTATGAAGATGATGCAAAACGTTCAATCAGAATGAATAAAAACAGTTTCAAGATTATTGAAAATAATACTAAATATGGTATTGAGGTTACAGTAAATTACTATGTACTTCCAAATGAAAGTATCGGAGCTCTTGTAAGACAGGTTTCTGTTAAGAATACAGGAGATAAGGCTAAGAACATCGAAATCGTAGATGGTCTTCCAAAGATTATTACATACGGAATTGCAAATGGTGAATTTAAGGAAATGTCTAACTTATTTAAAAGCTGGGCAGACATTAAGAACCTTGAAAACAAAGTTCCATATTATACACTTAGAGCTTCAACAAAGGATTCAGCTGAAGTATCAGACGTTGAAGGTGGTTACTACTATTTAACAATTAAGGATAATGAATTACAGGACGTAATCTATGATGTAGATACAGTGTATGGTTATGATTTATCTCTTATGAAACCTGTTAATTTTGTAGAAGGTGGAATTGATAAAGTATTAGCAAAGAAACAGTGTTTTGCTAATAAAGTACCTTGTGGATTTACTCCATTTAAGGCAGAAATTAAAGCCGGGGAAGACTTCTCATTCTCAACAATGATTGGTTTTGCAGGTTCAGTTGAACAGATTAATGCTAAACTTGCAGATTTTACAGTACCTGGTTATTTAGATAAGAAATTTGAAGAAGCAGAAGAATTAGCAGATAGCTTCACTTCAGATATTAAGACAAAGACAGCAGCTGGAATATTTGACCAGTATGTAGAACAGTGTTACTTAGATAACTTCTTAAGAGGTGGATATCCATATGTATTAAACAAAGATGGAAATAAGTCAGTAATTCACTTGTTCAGTAGAAAACATGGTGACCCTGAAAGAGATTACAACTTTTTCTCAATCGCTGCTGAATATTATTCACAGGGTAATGGTAACTTCAGAGATGTATCTCAGAACAGAAGAAATGATGTATTCTTCAAGAAGGACGTTGGTGACTTCAATGTTAAGACATTCTTTAGTCTTATTCAGGCAGATGGATACAATCCACTTGAAGTAAGACCAAGTCTTTTCAATGTAATTGAAGGAAAAGAAGATGAAGTTCAGGCTTATGTTGAAGAATCAATTAACGGTGATGCTACAGCAATTAAGGAAATTGTTGCAGGTAAATTTACACCGGGACAGATTTCAAACACAATTGCAAAACTTCAGTTAGAACTTAAGATTGATGACGGAGAATTCATTGCAAATATTTTAAATAACTGTGATCAGAACATTGAAGCTGGATTTGCTGAAGGTTATTGGAGTGATCACTGGGATTACAATATGGATTTAGTAGACAACTACTTAAGCATTTTCCCAGATAAGATTGATGAGTTCTTATTCGAAGACAAAACATATAAATTCTATGACAGTGTAGCAACAGTTGTACCACGTGATGAAAAATACGTAATTAACAACAAAGGTGCTGTACGTCAGTATGGTATGGAAGTTGAAGATGAAGAAAAACTTGCAAGACCTGGATTTAATAAATGGGCTACAAACTGGTTACAGACAAAAGACCAGAAGCCATATATGACAACATTATCAGTTAAGATGATTATTTTAGCACTTAGCAAATTCGCTCAGCTTGATGTTGACGGAATGGGTGTTGAAATGGAAGGTGGAAAACCGGGATGGAATGACGCCATGAACGGACTTCCTGGATTATTTGGTTCAGGTACACCTGAAACATTTGAATTAAAGAGACTTGTAAACTTCATCATTGACAATTTCGAAGGCGAAGGCAAAATCGTAATGCCTGCTGAAATTGCTAAGTATTTAAGAGATGTTAAGGCTACATTAGATAAGGCAAATGCAGGCGAACTTAACGATTTTGAATATTGGGATGCAGTTGCAACAATCAGAGAAAATTATAGAGAAACAATTAAACTTTACTTTAGTGGAGAAGAAACAGCTCTTGCTAAATCAGAAATAGTTGAAATCTTCAAAGCATTTGAAGCTAAGATTGAAAAAGGCATTGCAAAAGCAGTTGAAATTGGTGAAGGCGTAGTTCCTACATACTTTACACATGAAGTAACTGACTTTGAACCAGTTGTAGATGCTGATGGAAATCCTGTAATGAGTCATTATGGATTACAGAAAGCTAAAGTTAAAGGCTTTAAGGCAGTTCCACTTCCAGCCTTCCTTGAAGGACCTGCAAGAATGATGGGATATGTTGATACAGACACAGCACGTGAAATGTTTAATAATGTTAAAAAGACAGATATTTACGATAGCAAACTTGGAATGTATAAGACATCAGCTTCAATCGAAGAATGCTCAATGGAAAATGGACGTTGCCGTGCATTTACACCAGGATGGCAGGAAAGAGAAAATGTATTCCTTCACATGGAATATAAATATATGTTGGCAATGATTAAAGCGGGATTATATGATGAATTCTACGAAACAGTAACAAGAGCGTTAGTTCCATTCTTAGATCCAAATATGTATGGAAGAAGTATTCTTGAAAATTCATCATTTATCGCATCAAGTGCAAATCCAAATGAAGACATTCACGGAAGAGGTTTTGTTGCAAGACTTTCAGGTTCTACAACAGAAATGATTTCAATGTGGATTGAAATGTTTACAGGTGGAAAAGTATTTACATATGAAAATGGAGAATTAGTACTTAACTTCACACCAAAGCTTGCAAAATGGTTATTTGATGAAGGAAAGGCTACATTCAGATTATTATCAACTTGTGATGTAACATATGTAAACAACACAGGAAAAGATACATATGGTGCTGATGCAGCAGTAGTTGATAAAGTAGAAATAGACGGAAAAGTAGTTTCTACTGAAAATAAGATTACAGGCGAATTAGCAGAAGCTGTTCGTGATGGAAAAGTAGACAAGATTACTGTTTATTTTAAATAGTTGCTAAATGAATAGGCGGAGATCCAGGAGGGTGTCCGCCTTTTGTGTGAATAGTGATTGCAAAAAACGCAAATTTTTATAAAAAATTAACATTTTACACACTTATAAAGACATACAAAGGATACGGGCTGTGGTTTTTGCGAACGCTTACTTGAGTATATTAGAAAGAGGAGAAGAAATGGGAAGTCTTAAATATATAGATAAAAAAGGTACATTTACACTGGACAATCCTGATTTAACAAGTTATATGTATTTTCCACTTGCAAATGAAGCAGGAATGATGAGTGCAATTACTCCTGATTTAGGTGGTGACATTAAGTTAGATCAGAATACATTTTTGTTAGAGCCTGTAAGTAGTGAAAATTTACATAATAACAAATCAAGCAGAAATTTCTGGGTTTATGTTGAAGGAAAAGGAGCATGGTCTGTTACAGGTAGATCTGCAATGCAACAGGCACAGTTGTTTACAGATAAAAAAGATGATGTGAAATTAACTGCAGGTATTATGTGGCATGAAATAGAAAGAAAATCAGATGAATTTGGATTGTCAGCTAAAATTACATCATTTGTACCTTCTACTGATGATAAAGTAGAACTTACTAAGATTGTAATTACTAACAATACAGAGGGAGAAGTAGAATTTACACCTACAGTAGCAATACCTATGTATGCACGTTCTGCGTCAAACATTCGTGACCATAGACACGTTACATCATTATTACATAGAACATACACAATAAAAGATGGTGTAGTAATTAATCCTACATTAACATTTGACGAAAGAGGTCATAACCTTAATAAAGTTTATTATGCGGCATTAGCTAAAATGACAGGATTTGAGAAAATGGTTAATCCTGAAAGTTTCTGCCCTGTTACAGAAGAATTTATAGGAGATGGTGGAAATTTTGAAAATCCATATTATGTGATGAAAAACATGCCATTACCATACAAGGCAGGAGAAGAAGTTGACGGTTACGAAACTGTAGCAGCAATGCAGTTTGAGAAAGTAACATTAATGCCAAAACAGTCAAGAACTTTCGTAGTAGCTTTAGGTTACGGCGAATCAATGAATGATATAAATGAACTAAGTAAAAAGTATTTATCTGTGGAAGAATTTGATAAATATTTAGAGGAAACAAAGGAATTCTGGCAGAAAAAAATAAATGTAAGTTATAGTTCAGCAGACAAGGAATTTGACAATTGGATGCATTGGGTAAACTTCCAACCGATGCTAAGAAGAATTTATGGATGTTCATTCTTACCACACCATGATTATGGAAAAGGTGGAAGAGGATGGAGAGATTTATGGCAGGATTGCCTTGCACTCTTAATTATGGAACCGGCTAAAGTTCGTGGCATGTTAATTGATAATTTTGGTGGAGTCAGATTAGATGGAACAAATGCAACAATTATTGGTTCTAAGCAGGGCGAATTTATTGCTGATAGAAATAATATCACAAGAGTATGGATGGATCATGGTGCATGGCCATATCTGACAACTGAGTTATACATTGAACAGAGTGGTGATATAGAATTTTTAACAGAGAAAAATGCATATTTTAAGGATCCGCAGGTTTGCCGTGGTGAACAGAAAGACTTAGAGTGGAATGATGCACAGGGAAATAAGCAGTTAACAAATGATGGAGAAGTATATGAAGGAACAGTACTTGAACATATGCTTATGCAACATTTGACATCTTTCTATGATGTAGGTGAACATAATCATATTAGACTTAGAGGGGCTGACTGGAACGATGGTCTTGATATGGCTGATGAGAGAGGCGAAAGTGTAGCATTTACAGCACTTTATGGTGGAAATCTTGGAAATATGGCAAAACTTATAAAGAGTTATGCTGACATGACAGGAAATGAAACTGTCGAATTAGCTAAAGAAATGCTTTTATTATTAAATGTTGATCCAACAGTTTATGATAGTATAGACGAAAAACATGAAGTGTTATACAGCTACTGTGAACAGGTAAAGCATAGTGTAAGTGGTGAAAAAGTAAATGTAAAATGTACAGAGCTTTGTACAATACTTAATAGAATGTCACAGTGGATAGCAGAGCATATCAGAAATACAGAATGGATTAAGAGTAAAGATGGTTACTCATGGTTTAATGGTTACTATGACAATCATGGAAATGCTGTCGATGGTGATTTTGAATCCGGTGTAAGAATGATGATTACAGCTCAGGTGTTTACAATTATGGCAGGAACAGCAACTAAAGAACAGATAAAAGACATTACTGCAGCAGCAGATAAATATCTTTATGATGAAAAAGTTGGCGGATATCGATTGAACACTGATTTTAAAGAAGTAAAAACTGATCTTGGAAGACTTTTTGGATTCGCATATGGTCATAAAGAAAATGGAGCAGTATTCTGTCACATGGCAACAATGTATGCAAATGCATTATATCAGAGAGGATTTGCAAAAGAAGGATATCAGGTTATAAATACTCTGTTTAAACATTGTAATGACTATAAAGTAAGTGGAATATATCCGGGAGTACCTGAATATATCAGTCAGCGTGGAAGAGGAATGTACCATTACCTTACAGGGGCTGCAAGCTGGATGCTTCTTACAGTTTTAAATGAAATGTATGGAGTAAAAGGTGAAATAGGAGCGCTTAAATTTAAACCAAAGCTTTTAGCTAAACAGTTTGAAAATGGAGAAGCTTCAGTAAGTTGTATGTTTAGAGGTACAAATATACATGTAACTTATAAGAATGGCATGTGCAAAGACGCAGGCGATTATAAAGTTGCAGTTATTTATATTGACGGACAAAGATACGGCGAAACAGATACGATTGCAAAAGAAGATGTAGACAAATTTGGTGATAAGGCTGATATTGTGGTTGTATTACAATAGAAAGTTTATATTTTTTTGATTTGAATATTAAAACTGAAGTAAATTTAAAGATTAAAGCATAGCGGGGAATCTATGGGTTCTCCGCTATATTGATAAAATGCTAACAGAGACATACGGAGATGATAATAAAGCAATGCTAATTTCCACTATTGTTTTTGTAAAATAAAATCAGGAAGTTGAAAGGAAAAGAGAAAATGTTTGAATGGGGAAGAGCAATATGCTATTCAGGGTACAGAGAAAATCAAAGTCCATTAAATGAAACATATCCAACATATGATGAGATAAAGGAAGATTTACGAATAATTGAAAGCGAAGGATTTAAATACATAAGAATGTATTCACCGGTTATTTATGCAGAAATGACATGTCAGGTTATTAGGGATTGTGGCATGAATATAAAAGTAATGCTTGGTCCTGAACTAATATCAGAGGTTAATAATCCGGGATGCTCATGGGTTCATGAGGTGTATACCGAAGAAGAGTTGGCTAAAAGGGCAGAGTTTAATGATAAAAGAATTGAAAATCTTGTTAGAATAGCAAATGAGAATAGCGATATAATTAATGCAGTATCTATAGGAAATGAAAATACACCTGAATGGGGAGCAAATAATGTTCCTATAGAAAGATTGATTTCTTTTGCAAAAATATTGAAGTCAGAAACAAATGTACCTGTAACATTTAATGAGGGCGCATTCGAATGGGTAAAACTTCAGGAACTTGCAAAATATCTTGACATTATAAGCGTACATTCATATCCGTTGTGGTATGGAAATACAGTTGAAGAAGCGTTAGATGTAAACAAGGAATGGTACAAAAAGATATGTGAATTATATCCGGATAAACCTGTAATTTTTTCTGAAGTAGGCTGGGCTACAAACTGTGCCGATTTTTCACAAATGAAAGAAGGCGAGGCTAACGAAGAAAATCAGAAGAAATATTATCAAGAATTCTGGAATTGGTCAGACAAAGAAAAGATAATATCTTATATGTTCGAAGCTTTTGATGAACCTTGGAAAGGCGGAAACAGACCGAATGAAGCAGAGAAGAACTGGGGAATATTCAGAGTAGACAGAACACCAAAGTTAGTAATGCAAAAATAAATTAAAATCTCTCTTACTGAAAATTAGTTAGAGAGATTTTTAATTTAAAGGAAATTTTGCACATTTATAGTGATGCCGGAGTTTATTTTATAAATGATATTTTTTAATCGACATAATTAGTAATGTTGTAGCATTACTTGAAAATAAAATGTAAATATAAAAATGTTTCAATAGTATTTTACAAAAAACGAAACAGATAAAAACAAATATGCCGTGCAATTATACTAATTAAATTGTGAAAATTACAATATTATTGGTTGTAATGCATAAAACAATATGCTAGAATGAAATATGTAATAAAAAGGTTTTTATAACCAGAATATTGAAAGGAGAATAAAATGAAATTTAATAAGATTTCAAGAAAGGTATTGGCATATGCGTGTGCAACAGCAATGGTATTTTCAAGCGTATCTGCTTATCAGGTGTTGCAGGTAAGTGCATATGAAGAGAGTGATTACACAACTATAGGTGACGACAAGACTGTAACTGTAGGTGATTGGACTTTATATGCAGGTAAATGGGGATCAAATACAGGAGAAATGGCTTATGCAGGAAGTACAGTTGACGACTTAAGCTTAAAGGTTATTTCATCAGATGGTAACTCAGGCTGTTGGAAATTACAGGCTAAGCACACTGTTACAGGATTAACAAAAGATACTACATATGATTTAAAATTAAAAGTTAAAGCATCTCAGGCAGGAACTCTTTATGAAAAAATTGAGACACCTGAAGTAATAAAGACAGGTATTGAAATTAAAGAAGGTGAAAATGAAGTTACAGTTCAGTTTAAAGCAACTTCAGAATCAACAGGAATGGTACTTGAATTGAGCGGAATTCCATCTGGAACAGTACTTGATTTTGGAGGAATTACATGTACAGAAGCAACAGAAATTGAAACAACGACAGAGCAGCAGGCAGATGCAGAAGGATACTATTCATCAGCAAAGGGTAAGTGGACAACATCATTGCCATGGCAGGTATTTACTGTTGGCAGCATGAAATATAAAGGAACAGCAACTAAGAATGCTGTAACAGCTGACTTTAAATTTTTAGAAGCAGGCGGTGGAGACTGGAATACACAGGCAAGAGTTCCTGCAGATAAACAGGTATTTGGACCATTAGAAGCAAGTGGAGATGGAGTAAATTATAAGGTTAAAGTTGCTTATACTTCTACAGCTACATTTGGAGCTAACCTTCAGTTAAACGGAGCAAATAATGATGTTACATTTGAAGAAGGAACACATGAATTGAATTTAGATTATGTTTCAAAGGCAGATTATCCTGTAATCTTTATGAATTTAGGAAATGCTGTAGCTAATTCACAGTTGACATTTACTATGACATTTACAAAGGATGGAGAGACAGAACCAACAACAGAAAGTACAGAAACAACAACAGAAGCAGTTGAAACAACAACAGAAGCAGCTGAAACAACAACAGAAAGTACAGAAACAACAACAGAAGCAGCTGAAACAACAACAGAAAAGCAGGAACCTGTTGAAATAACAATGGATCAGGAATTCAATGCAGATGGAGATCGTGAATTAGGCGGATATACAATTTATGTTGGTCAGTCATGGAATGGTTCAACAGCAGTTGCAGGTGTAGATGCAGAAGACGCAGATCACATCAAAGTTCAGCAGAAGACAAGTAACTGGGGTCAGGCATGGGGCTTACAGGTTAAGAAAGAATTTAGCGGACTTGTACCGGGAGCAAAATACTCAATCTCATGGAAGATAAATGCAGAATCAAATGACGGAAAAGTTTTAGTAACAAATAATGAAGCACAGATTGCATTAGTAGGTGGAGAACAGGTATTAACCGGAGAATTTACAGCAACAGAATCTGGAACAGGAGAATTCGTAGTAGGAATGGGCTGGGTAGGTTTAACAAATCCAATCGAATTCTTTGCACCTGAAATTACAAAAATTTCAGACCCTGAAACAACAACAGAAAATACAGAAACAACAACAGAAGCTCCTGAGACAACAAAGGCTCAGGAAGAAACAACTACAAAGTCAGCTGAAACAACAACTGCAAAAACAGCAACAACTACAACAGTAGCACCAACAACAACAGCTCCTGCTACAACAGTAGCACCAGCAAAAGTAACAGTTAAGAAAGTTGCTATTAAGAAAGCTACAAAGAAGAAATCAGCAAAGAAAGCTTCAATTGTACTTAAGAAAGTAAGTGGAGTAGCAGGATATCAGGTTAAGGTATCAACAAGCAAGAAATTTGCTAAGAAGACAACAGTTACAGTTAATGCAAAGAGCGTAAAAGTAACAGTTAAGAAATTAAAAGCTAACAAGACATATTACGTAAAAGCAAGAGCTTACAAGAAAGTAAGTGGAAGCAAAGTATATGGTAAATGGAGTAAAGTAATAAAAATAGCTAACAAGTAATTTAATACAACCAAACTAATTTAGGAGAGTAGTTTTTACTACTCTCCTTTTTTTTGAACTATTTTTATTTGTGGAAAAAATATAATAAAACAGAGAAAAATACTGATAAATCTTTCACTAATTGTGTATTTTATACAATAAAACAAAAAATAAGTAGTAGCAAAATATATTGTGCAATGTGCACAATAAAAATGTTTTTTAAACTGTGATATTGTTGAAATGTGCACATAATTATGATAAAATTTAAAACAACATTGGGGCACATAATAAATGTGTAGCACATTATGAAGGGAGACAATAAAATGAAAATTAGGAAAGGAATTAAGTTAGCCTGTTCATATGGTCTTGTGGCAGCAATGGTTGTTACAAGCGCTACAGGCTATCAGGTAAAGAATGTTAGTGCGGCAGATCAATATGGAATTGCTTTATTGAATGGAGAAGCAGCTGTTCCTGAAGGATATACCTTACTTAATGAAGGATGGAATCCATTGGGAGAGAATTTAATCTACAAAGTTGGAGACAAGAATGATGTAGATGGTTCAGAATGGAATCTGTATTCAGGCAATTCATGGTCAGGAGTTTCAGCAGCAGCTAAAGATGGAGCTGATGGACAGAATACAGTATCTGTATATGTTATAAATACTGCAGCTCAGGCTTGGGGACTACAGCTTGAAAAGGTTTTTGGTAATTTAGAAGGTGGAAAGTTCTATAAATATAATATTAAGTATACAGTTGATGGAACAGAAAATTCATGGGAAGAAACGGCAATAGCTGATGAAAACGGACAGATTAAGGTTACTAAAGATCTTAGTGGCGTAGTTAAGGCAGGACAGACATTTACAGTAACAGATGTTACTATTGAAGAGACAACAGTTAGTGATGAAGTAAGATGGCTTACAACAGACAGAAACCTTGCATATCAGAAAACATCATCAGTAAGCAATTATAAAGAGGGAAACAATGACTCAACAACACTTACAGATGGCATTTGGGATAAGTGGAACGGCAATTATGTTGGTGTTACAACACCAGGATATTTTGAGATAGATTTAGGAGAGTCATATGCAGCTTCAAGTATTGATGAAGTAGTAGTATGGTTTAGAAATGGTCAGGGAGAATTATATCCTTCTAATGGATTTGATATTCAGTTTGGTGACACAACATTTAAGATGGTTGCATCTGTAACAGAATACCCGGCAGGAGCATCTACAGACCAGAAAGATGGCTCTCAGTACATGGTCGCTAAGGTACTTGACAAAGATAGCCTTAAGGGAAATGTTAGAAAAGTAAGAATAAATGTAAATCAGGCAGTTAATTGGGGAACACAGATTACAGAAATTGCTGTATTCTCAGAAAATCCACAGGGACCTGTAGAAATGGAAAAGGCATCTGCTCCTGCAGGAGTTACAGCAACATCTGATGCATACAATTCAATTACATATTCTGTTGAAGCAGCAGAAGGTCAGGTTGAAGCAGGATATAAATATATGGTATATGCAGGTGACAAGGTAATTGGTGATAATGTTGAAGCCGGAAAGTCATACACAAAAACAGGTGTTGATGCAGGTGAATATACAATTACAGCAAGAGCCGTATGTGATGATATGGATGTTTCAGATGCGATTGAAGCAACAGAAACAGTAAAAGTTACAGATATCTCTGAATTAGTTACAGGAGCAAATAATATTGCGAATATTAAGAATAATCCGGAGGCTAAGATAACAGAAGTTTCATCATATTACAATGACGGATATACACTTGAAAATGCAGGCGTTGCAATTGATGGAAACATTGCAAGCGGTGAAGGTAGTGACGTTGCAATCAGAACAGCTGCAGGAGAAGAAGCAAGTGTTGTACTTGATTTAGGAGATGCGTATCTTCCATCACAGTTTGAAAAATTAATATTAGGATATTCTAATCCAAGAACATATGCAGCAGATACTAAGGTTGAACTTTCATTAGATGGTGAAAACTATACAACTGTAGCAGAAAATAATGGTTATTCATGTAAGAAAGACAATGCAGGAACAGCTGACTTAAATATTATTAATTTAGATAAATTAAGTGATTACACAGAAGCAGGAGTAAGATACGTTAAGATTTCTGTTTCAGGCGGTAGCAACGGATGGGGTTATGTAATTAATGAAATCGGTGTAGGCTTAAATGTAACAGTTGATGATGCTAAAGTTTATACAACAAAAACTCCAGTTGATGCACCTGTAATTGAAAGTAAGACATATACAGGTGAAACAGTTGTAGCAGATATTGAAGATACAGATGATTACACAGTAACAAAGAATGAAGGTGGAGTTGATGTAGGAACATATGATGTTGAACTTACATTAAAAGATGCTGACAATTATTACTGGAGTGATGATAACAAAGCTAAGGCAACAACAAAGACAGTTAAATTTGAAATTACTAAAGCAGACAGAACTGCACCTGAAGGAATTGAATCAGTTGCATCTACATTAGAAGAAAATGCTGATGGTAAGATTACAGGCGTTACAGATGAAATGGAATATAGAGCTGAAGGTGAAGAAGAATATACAGCAGTTACAGGAACAGAAATTGCAAATGTAAAAGCAGGAAAGTATTTTGTAAGATATGCTGACAGCAAGAATTACAATACATCTGAAGATGCAGAAGTAGAAGTTGGAACAGGTAGAAAGTTAAATGTTACATTAACAAATGGAACAGGATATACATTAACAACAGAAGATGAAGCAAGTGTTGTATACGGAACAGAGTATACAGTTAAGCTTGAATTAGCAGCAGGATATACAAAGGATAGTAAGCCGGTTGTTAAAGCTAATGGTGTAGAAGTAGTTGTAGCAGAAGATGGAACATACAAGATTGAAATTAAGAAAGATACAGAAATTACAGTAGAAGGTGTAATTGAAGATATTCCTGAAACAACAAAGGCTCCTGAAACAACAACAGCAGTACCAACAACAGCAGCACCAACAGCAGTACCAACACCAACAGCAACAACAGCAGCAACAACAGCAGCAGCTCCTTCAAGAGTTACAGTTAAGAAAGTAGCTATTAAGAAAGCTACAAAGAAGAAATCAGCAAAGAAAGCTTCAATTGAACTTAAGAAGGTAAATGGAGCAGCAGGATATCAGGTTAAGGTATCAACAAGCAAGAAATTTGATAAGAAGACAACAGTTACAGTTAATGCTAAGAGCGTTAAAGTAACAGTTAAGAAATTAAAAGCTAACAAGACATATTTCGTAAAAGCAAGAGCTTACAAGAAAGTAAGTGGAAGCAAAGTATATGGTAAATGGAGTAAAGTTGTTAAAGTTAAAAACAATTAATTTCTAAATATTTCATAAATCTATAAAGCTATCGGCACAGTTTATGCCGGTAGCTTTATTATTTTAAAAAATTACACTTTAAAGTTTATCATATAGGTAATTTAGCAATGTAGCATATGGAGAAAAGTAGCTAGGATATTTTATAACCAAGAGATAAAAGCGAAAAGTTATAATATTTGTATAGAATCATTGTGATTAAGTATGCTAAAATATAGTTGGCGAAAAAAGGAGTTCGACAAATTAGGAGGAGTTATGACTTTAACACAGTTAAGATATGCAATAACAGTTGCTAATTCAGACTCAATGAATGAAGCGGCTAGAAATCTGTTCATATCACAGCCGAGTCTTTCTGCGGCTATTAAAGAATTAGAAGAAGAAGCCGGAATAGAAATATTCAGAAGAACTAATAGAGGCATATCTGTAACCCCGGAGGGAGAGGAATTTATTGGATACGCCAGACAGGTAGTTGAACAATACAATTTAATAGAAAATAAGTATATTGATAAAAAAGAATCAAAGAAAAAATTCAGTGTATCAATGCAACATTACACATTTGCAGTAAGTGCATTTGTGGAAATGGTAAAGCAGTTTGGTATGGATGAATACGAGTTTGAAGTTCATGAAACGAAAACTTATGATGTAATTGAAGATGTAAAAAATTTCAAAAGTGAAATCGGTATTTTATATATAAATGATTTTAATAAAAAAGTGTTAACTAAGCTTTTTAAGGAATCAGGTGTTGAATTTCATGAAATATTAAAGTGTCATATATATGCATATTTGTGGAAAAATCATCCATTGGCAAATAAAAAAGAGGTTACGCTTGAAGAACTTGAAGAATATCCATGCTTATCATTTGACCAGGGAAAAAATAATTCGTTTTATTTTGCAGAAGAAGTATTAAGTACTTATAGTTATAAAAGGCTTATTAAGGCGAATGACAGAGCAACATTTCTTAATCTTATGGTTGGGCTTAATGGATATACACTATGCTCAGGAATTATCTGTGAGGAATTAAATGGAGAAGAGTATTGTGCGGTAAAGTTAAAGTCAGATGAAATAATGACTATAGGCTATATCGTAAGAAAAGGAGTAACGGTAAGTCCTTTGGGAAGGAAATATTTGGAAGAAATAAGTAAATTTAAAGATAAAGCATTAGAATAACATGATTAATTACAGCTTGCTATAGACAAAACCTATAACAAGCTGTATTTTTTTTCAATTAGCACAATTTCTACTAAGGTGTTATACTTTGAAAACATAAGGAATAAAACAATTGAAACAAAGAAAATTAAGTCACAATATATAATAACTTAATAAAGTTAAAAAAGTACATAGAAAGTGCTAATTTAATTATATTAATAAAACAAGTTGATTAGATACAGAAAAATGTATATATGCTGATTAGATTGAAAATGAAAATGAGGTGAGGGCATGTCAGAAATATTAATTCAAAATGTAAGTAAAACATATTCTACAAAAGATGGAAATGTTCAGGCTTTGAAAAATGTAAATTTATCAATAGAGCAGGGAGATATATATGGAATCATTGGTATGTCCGGTGCAGGAAAAAGTACATTAGTAAGATGTATTAATTATTTGGAAGAACCAACAGAGGGAAAAATTTTTATTAAAGGAAAAGAACTTGGTAGTTTTTCTAAGAAAGAACTTAGAAAGCAAAGAGAAGATATCGGAATGATATTTCAACATTTTAATTTGCTTATGCAAAAGAGTGTTCTTGAAAATATATGCTTTCCACTTTATATACATGGGAAGAAAAAGACAGATGCTAGAAAAAGAGCAAAAGAATTACTTGAAATTGTAGGACTTAGTGATAAGGCAAAAGCATATCCGGCTCAGCTTTCAGGAGGACAAAAACAGAGAGTTGCAATTGCAAGAGCATTAGCATCAAATCCGAAGATTCTTCTTTGCGATGAGGCAACAAGTGCATTAGATCCGCAGACAACAGCATCAATACTCGATTTGCTTAAAGAGATAAATCAGAAATTTGGAATAACGATTGTAATTATTACACATCAGATGTCAGTAGTCAGAGAGATTTGTTCGCATGTAGCAATTATGAAGTCAGGGGAAGTTGTTGAGGATGGAAAAGTATCAGAAATATTTACACACCCTAAATCAGATGTAGCGAGAGAACTTATTAGCAGAGATTTGGGAAATGATATTGAAAATACAGGAAAGGTGGCAGCAAAAATCAGCAAAGGGAAGAATGTAAGAATTGTATTTTCAGAGAATTCATCATTTGAACCTGTAATTGCAAATATGATTTTACAATTTAATGAACCGGTAAATATTCTCAAAGCCAATACTAAAAATGTTGGTGGAGTTGCTAAAGGAGAAATGATATTAGGATTTCAGGAAGATAGCAATAATGTAGAAAAGATGAAAGAATATTTGATAGAAAGAGGTTTAGAGATAGAGGAGGTGGACAATTATGTGGAGTAGTGAAGTAAACAATATGATTTTGAATGGAATATTGGAAACGCTTTATATGACATTGTTGTCTACAGCCGTTGGATATTTATTTGGACTGCCGATGGGGGTGTTGTTAGCAGTATTTGACAAAGATGGGCTTAAACCAAATAGAGTTGCATATAAAGTATTAGACATATTAGCTAATATTGTAAGAAGTATTCCATTTCTTATTTTGTTGATTTTAGTAATTCCATTAACAAAATTAATTGTGGGACAGAGTTATGGCTCGTCGGCAACAGTTGTACCGTTGGTAGTAGCAGCAATCCCATTTATAGCCCGAATGGTTGAATCTTCATTAAAGGAAGTAGATTATGGAGTTATAGAAGCGGCAAGAGCTATGGGAGCAAATGATTTTACCATAGTTGTCAAGGTGATGATTTTAGAATCAAGAACATCACTTATAACAGGAGCAACAATTGCAATAGGAACAATTCTTGGCTATTCGGCGATGGCAGGAACTGTCGGAGGCGGAGGCCTTGGTGATATTGCAATTCGATATGGATATTACAGATATGATTCAGCAATAATGATTGTAACAGTTGTGTTATTAGTAGTTCTTGTGCAGGTGTTTCAGTCAGTAGGAATGGTAGTTGCATCAAGACTTGATAAAAGAAAATAGACAAAAATATAAAATAAAAAACTAATTAGTAAAAATAAATTAATAACTTAAACAATTTTGCAAAATTAATTAATATAAACAAATTTTAAATAACAAATAGTTAATAACTTTTAAGTTTGAGAATAGGAGGAAAAATATATGAGAAAGAAAATTTTAGCAGTAGTATTAACAGGAATTTTAGCAGTAGGAGCATTAACAGGATGCGGAGCAAAGAGTGATAGTAAAGATTCAGCAAAGGCAAGTGATGATAAAAAGATAACAGTTGCAGCTTCAGCAACACCTCACGCAGAGATTCTAGAAGAGGCAAAGTCTTTGCTTGAAAAGAAGGGTTACACATTAGAGGTAAAAGTATTTGATGATTATGTTCAGCCAAATAACGTAGTAGAAAGTGGAGAATTTGATGCAAACTATTTTCAGCATATTCCTTATTTAGAGCAGTTCAATGAAGAAAAAGGAACACATCTTGCAATTGCAGGAAAGATTCATTATGAACCATTTGGAATTTATCCGGGAACAAAAAAAGATTTAAAGGATATTGCTAAAGGTGACAAGATTGCAGTTCCTAATGACACAACAAATGAAGCAAGAGCGCTTTTATTATTACAGGATAATGGCATAATTAAATTAAAAGATGGAGCAGGCATAAAAGCTACAGTAAACAATATTGTTGAAAATCCGTATGATGTTGAAATTGTAGAATTAGAAGCAGCACAGGTACCAAGAGTTGTAGATGAAACAGCATTTGTAGTATTAAACGGAAACTATGCACTTGAGGCAAATTACACAGTAAGCAAAGATGCATTAGCTTATGAAAAATCAGACTCAGAAGCAGCTAAAACTTATGTAAATGTAATAGCCGTAAAAGAAGGAAATGAAGATAGCGAAAAGATTAAAGCATTGGTTGATGTTTTGAAATCAGATGAAATCAAGCAGTTTATTGAAGAAAAATATCAGGGCGCTGTTATTGCATACGATGGGGAATAATCATATAATATTAGAATGATATGGTGTCATATGAAGATATAATCAGAAATTTAGAGTTATACTTTTAATAAAATAAAGTAGGTAGAGGATTAGATATTGATTTGTTTAATAATTAAATCCTTTACCTATTTTTGTTTTGAAAAGAATGAAATGAAATCATAAAGAAGTAATTATAAAATGAATTACAGGAAGCCATGAAGCTCTACAGAATAGGAAAAAACAAGTTTTGTAGGGCAAATAAGTATAAAAATAACAAGTGAACCCACAAATTAATATATCTACAATATACAAACCAACATATGTCCATATATTAGTTTACAAATCACAATCTACAACCATAAAACCAACCATCCAACATCCAACCATCCAACATCCAACCATCCAAATCAAATTTCGTTGAATATTATAGCGATAAATGTTAGAATAAAAAATAATTATGTGGAAGAAGAGAGGTATTAATAATGATTTCAAAAATCGCATGGAAAAAAGTTATGGCGGTAATTTGTTCAACTGCATTAGTTGGAACAGTAATGTGTGGATTTGGACATAAGGTTACATATGCAGAGGGAACTACATCTGAAGTTAATGGAGACCAGGGGACACTTCCTTGGGAGGCAGAATTTTATGCAGGTGAGACTGAAAACAATGGAGATGAAGGAACATTCCCATGGAATGATGAATTCACAACAACTGCACCTGAGACGACAACTGTAGATGTTACAACAAAAGGAAATGGCGATAATTGGGGAGAAGATATTTTTACAACATCGCATCAGGAGACAACTACAACAAAGGCGCCTGAGATAACTACAACAACGAAGGCACCTGAGACGACAACAACAAAAGCACCAGAGACGACAACAAAGGCACAGGAAACAACAACAAAAGCACCTGAGACGACAACAACAAAAGCACCTGAAACAACAACAGTACCAGAGACGACAACAACAAAAGCACCTGAAACAACAACAAAGGCGCCTGAGACAAGTACAACAACGAAGGCACCTGAGACAACTACAACAAAGGCGCCTGAGACAACTACAACAACAAAGGCGCTTGAGACAACTACAACAAAAAAAACACCGGGAATAACTACAAATCAGAACGAAACAACAACACAGAATGCAACAACAAATAATAACTCAAATGCACAGCCAACAAGTGTAGGTGGAACTTCTGCAATTTCTACAGCAACAGCAACAGAGACTACGATTGGTGGAGCAAATGTATATACAGTAAATAATCAGACAGCACCTGTAATCAAAAAAGCAATTAAGAAAAAATCAGCAAAAAAAGCAACAGTTAAACTTAAAAAAGTTGCGGGAGTAAATGGTTATCAGGTAAAGGTTTCTTTAAACAAAAAATTTAAAAAGAAAACAACTGTTACAATAAACACAAAAAAGGCAAAGGCAGTTGTTAAAAAATTGAAAGCCGGTAAGAAGTATTTTGTTAAGGCAAGAACATATGTGATTGTAGATGGAAAGAAAGTATATGGAAAATGGAGTAAGGTAAAGAAAGTTAAGAATATATAATCAGACTTTTAAGTGGTGAAAGACATGAGTAATATTAGTAAAAAAACATATGTATGGGTTTTATTGGCTATGGCAGTGATAATGGGAAGCGGATTGTTGTATTCTGCAAATGCAAGAGCCGGGGAAATAGTTAAAACAGAAAAGAATGGTGATGAAGGAACTTTCCCATGGCAGAACGAATTTACAACAACAGCACTTAATTATGAATCAGATACACAGAAAGAAACAGAAAAGACAACACAAAAAGTAACGACACAGCAAAAAGAAGAAACTAATGTAACAACAGTTGTTATATCTGATGAGAAATGTGTTAATGCAACTATTAAAAGAACCAAAATTAAAAAAATAAAAAAGAAAGCATCAAATAAAATATCGATTAAGCTTAAAGTCTTAAAGAGTGTTAATGGATATCAGATAAAAATATCAACATCAAAGAAATTTAAGGCGAAAGCAACAAGAACTTTAAATATAAATAAAATTAATTTTACAATTAAAAACATAAAAAATAAAAAAATTTATTATGTAAAAGTTCGAGGATATAGAAAAGAAAATGGTGTAAATCTTTATGGAAAATGGTCCAAAATAAAGAAAGTAAAATAAAGAAATAAAACAAAATAATAATAAAAAGGTTCAATGAATTGTATAGCTTACGAAAAGTTAGATTTTTAAGTCTGACTTTTGAGAGACTAAACAAAATTTCAATGAACCTTTTTTATTTAAAAATGACAAACTAGTTTAGGCAGTGTCGTATTAGAAAACGAAAAGCAACATAGCAACGAGCCAACTCATAGATGCTGCGCATCTATTTCGTTTAGGCAGTCGCCATATTCTAAAACAAAACCCCTCTGGTTTGTAAGCAAGCTTACACCAGAGGGCTATACTTTAGTAGGACGATAAATAATGCGTTTCTAAATTGAAAATAGGCTATCAAAATCGGTCTTGGAACTTCAAAAAAATATTTTGATTTTCTTGAAAAACAGTTCCGCTTTGTACCCCTATTTTCTCCTATTAGCAGAGGGAGTAATCCCTGTAATGCTAAATCGGATTACATAAGGAAAGGAGGATAAGAGAATGTCAAGGAGTTCAAAGATTACAGCACTCTATGAGCGTTTGTCGAGAGATGATGATCTTAATGGTGAGTCAAATTCAATCACCAATCAAAAGCAATACTTGGAAGATTACGCCCGAAGAAATGGTTTTACGAATATCCGTCATTTTACTGACGATGGTTTTTCGGGTGTAAATTTCAATCGTCCGAGTTTTCAGGAGTTGATTAAGGAAGTAGAAGCAGGAAATGTCGCAACGATTATTGTTAAGGATATGAGCCGATTAGGGCGAAACTATCTGCAAGTCGGTTTTTATACGGAAGTTCTGTTCCCACAGAAAGATGTCCGTTTCCTTGCGATAAATAACAGTATCGACAGCAATAATGCTTCTGACAATGACTTTGCCCCATTTTTGAATATAATGAACGAATGGTACGCAAAAGACACAAGCAATAAAATCAAGGCTGTGTTTGACGCCCGTATGAAAGACGGAAAGCGTTGTAGCGGTTCAATTCCCTATGGATATAACCGATTAGCAACCGACAAACAAACGCTTGTCGTTGACCCTGTGGCTTCTGCGGTGGTAAAGCGTATCTTTTTGCTTGCCAACGAGGGCAAAAGTCCGAGAGCAATCGCTGAATTGCTTACCGAAGAAAAGGTTTTAATTCCGGCTGCACACGCAAAGGAATATCACCCCGAACAGTATAACGGAACAAAGTTTTCAGACCCGTATCTTTGGGGAATGTCAACCATAAGAGCGATTTTAAGCAGACAGGAATATCTCGGTCATACTGTTTTGCGTAAATCGGTCAGCACCAATTTCAAACTGCACAAAAGAAAGAATACCGATGAAGATGAACAGTATGTATTTTATAATACGCACGAGCCTATCATCTCGCAGGAACTTTGGGACAGCGTTCAGAAGCGAAAGAAACGAGCGAACAGGACAGCGGCAAGAGGAACGCATAGCAACCGTTTAAGCGGTTATCTGTACTGTGCGGATTGTGGCAGAAGAATGACCCTGCAAACGCATTACAGTAAAAAAGACCGTTCGGTGCAGTATTCTTACCGTTGCGGCGGATATGCAAGCAAAGTAAACTCCTGCTCTGCCCATTCAATTAGTGCTGATAATGTTGAAGCCTTGATATTATCGGCTGTCAAACGATTATCAAGATTTGTTCTGAATGACGAAGAAGCCTTTGCAAAGGAACTTCAAGCACTTTGGAATGAAAAGCAGACAGAAAAGCCAAAGCACAATAAATCGGAATTGCACCGTTTTCAGAAGCGATACGATGAATTGTCTAAACTTATTCGTGGCTTGTATGAAAATCTTGTTTCGGGATTACTGCCCGAAAGACAGTATAAGCAACTGATGAAGCAGTACGATGACGAACAGGCTGAGCTGGAAACGAAGATTGAGGAAATGGAAAAGGAACTTACCGAAGAAAAAGTAAATGCTGTTGATATTAAGCATTTCATTTCTTTAATTCGCAAGTGCAAAGAGCCGACAGAAATTTCCGATTTGATGTTTGCTGAACTCATTGACAAGATTGTGGTTTATGAAGCAGAGGGTGTGGGAAAAGCAAGGACACAAAAGGTTGATATTTACTTCAACTATGTCGGGCAGGTCGATATTGCCTATACAGAAGAAGAACTTGCTGAAATAAAGGCACAGGAAGAACAGATTGAGATGGAACGCTTGGCAAAACAGCGTGAGCGTGAAAAAGCCTACCGAGAGAAGCGAAAGGCGAAAAAACTCGCTGAAAACGGTGGAGAAATCGTCAAGACAAAGATATGTCCTCACTGTCAAAAAGAGTTTGTGCCTACAAGTAACCGACAGATATTCTGTTCAAAAGATTGTTGCTATCAGGCAAGGCAGGACAAGACAAAAGCCGACAGAGAAGCTGAAAAAGGAAATCATTATTATCGTCAGCGTGTCTGTGCTGTGTGTGGCAGTACCTACTGGCCTACACACAGTCAGCAGAAATTCTGTTCCGAAGAATGTCAAAAGATAAACCATAACGAGAAGTCTTTGGAATTTTATCACAAGAAGCAGAAGGAGAAATCAGAATGCAAAGATTTATTACAGACGAAAGAACTGGTATCCAGTACGAACTCATCGGAGATTATTACTATCCCTGCTTGACGATAGAAAACGAAGAACCGCCTACGCTCACAAAATACGGAAGAATGAGGGAAAGATATTTGAGGGAGCATAGGAAAGTCTTATATTGCAATCTGCTTACAAGCGGAAAGTTATATGAACACCTTGCTGAAATTGATACTTCGGCGTGTAATATGGCGGAGTATCTGATAAAGGAAATGGCAAGAAAACAAGGTGTGACGGAACAACTGAAAGCGGAGGATATGATGAGATGGGTCGGATTGATGAATAATATCCGAGCCTGTGCAGATGAGATTGTATTGAACGATATTGTGTATTCCTAATAGCATACCAGCCGAAAAGGAACTGCTGTCTTTACTGATGGCAGTTTTCTTTTTCGGGAAGTATTCAAGAAGTCATTAAGTCGTGAGTGTAATGGAAGTGGTTAAATTGAAAGTTCATAAAGATGGTATGATGTGTTAAAATGAGAGTGATGAATTGTAATTTTCCGCATTGAATATTAAGAGACTTGTAGGTGTAAGCCTTTTGCTGTTTTATTATATTCTTTCAAAAAATGAAAGCTAATCTTTGAATAAATATTTTTTGAATTTAAGTGACGCTTGACACATTTTTCCCGTTTATTAGGGTGAAAGGCCTTAATACAAGGGAAAGGAGGAGAAGCCTATGGATGATAAGCAGATATTAGATTTATATTGGGAGCGCTCCGAAGCTGCTAT
>OKSC01000592.1_pt1 | contig 41884 bp, 38 predicted proteins | sample 1601161 | NCBI WGS metagenome assembly OKSC01 (sample SAMEA3541552, study PRJEB24748) | human gut metagenome | biome: human gut; feature: human-associated habitat; material: faeces | place: China | collected 2012 | reverse complement strand
CCCACGGCGATGGAACAGCCCTGGCCCAGGGAGCCGGTGGCGGCGTCCACGCCGGGGACCTTCTTGCTGTCGGGGTGACCCTGGAGAATGCTGTGGAGCTGGCGGAAATTCTTGAACTCATCCCGGCTGATGAAGCCCATCTCCGCCAGGACCGCATAGTAGCAGGGGGCCGCGTGGCCCTTGCTCAGCACGAAACGGTCCCGATCGGGGTCGTCCGGGTGCTTAGGATCCACATGCATGTGGTTGAAAAACAGGCAAGTCATCAGGTCTGCCGCAGACAGGGAACCACCGGGGTGGCCGCTGCCGGCGTTGGCGGTCATGTTGATGATATCCCGCCGGACCTGCTTGCTCATGCTGGAAAGCTCTGCCGTATTCATGAGAAACCTCCATATAAAATAATTACCTCTCGTTAGGGTATAGCATTCCGGGCAGAATGTCAATGGCCTGGCCGGAAAAATTCCCGGTTCTCCCCGGAAATTGCCGCAAAAAGGGGAGAGGGTCCACACGGACCCTCTCAGTTGTCGTCATCCTTGATTTTCCCTTTGGTCTTCACCTGTGACAAGGGATTTGCCTTTGCAGCCACCCGCAGGGCCTCGTTGTCGATATGGGTGTATATTTCCGTGGTATTCAGGTGCTCGTGGCCCAAGACCTCCTGCACCGCCCGCACGTCCACGCCGTTTTGCAGCATCAGGGTGGCGGCGGTGTGGCGCAGCTTGTGGGAGGAATACTGGGTGCTGTCCAGCCCCGCCTGGGACAGGTGCTTTTTCACCAGGGCGTTGACCATGGAGCGGCTGATCCGTTGGTTGCGGGCCGACAGGAACAGGGCATCCCGGTCCGGCCCGGTTATGGGCCGCCGCACCGCCAGATAGTCCCGCAGCGTGTCCAGACACGCCTGGTTCAGGTACACCATGCGCACCTTGTTGCCCTTGCCCAGGACCCGCAGGGCGTCCTCGTGAACGTCCGACAGGTTCAGCCCGATGAGCTCCGAAATACGCAGTCCGCAGTTGAGAAACAGCGTCAGGATGCACAGATCCCGCTCCCGGTTGGGCCCGTCCACGGATTCCAGCAGGGAAATGCTCTCATCCAGCGTCAGATAGCGGGGCAGGGTCTTTTTCAGCTTGGGCGCGTCGATGTCCTTCACCGGGTTGCGGTCCAGTTTGTGGACCTTGTTGCACAGATACCCATAAAAGGAGCGGATGGTGGCCAGCTTCCTGGCCCGGGAGGTGGGGTTCAGTCCCTTGGCGGACCGGTCGCTGTTGGGGTGAAGCACCCGGTCCCGGCTGAGGTAGGACATGTAGGCGTAGATTTCCGTCAGGGTCACGGAGCCCACGAAGGTCAGGTCCACGTCCCGGACGTCCACGGACTCCATGGGCTGTTCCTGCAGCGCCGGATCCCGGGTCCACTTCAGGTAGCGGAAAAAATTCCGCAGGTCCAGATAGTATTCGTCCACCGTCCGCTGGGAGTGGGCCTTGATGGTCTCGTGATATGACAGGAAATCCAGCAGAATTTCCGGGGAATCCTCCCGGTAGTCCATGGCTTCGCACCTCGCTTTCTATGGCTTAATCATACCGCATTCCGGCCCGGCTGTAAACCCCCTACAGGCTCAGCGCCGCCAGCAGAGTCGCCAGAAAGCCGAAGCTGATCAGGGTAAACAGGCCCAGGAACCGGCCGGTCTGCTCCGGGCAGCGGCGGGTGTATTCCCGGAAGGTGATGAGGCTGGCCAGGGACGCAATCAGCGTTCCGGCGCCGCCGATGTTGACGCCGATCAGCAGCTCCCGAAAGCGGTCCGTGAACTGGCTCAGCAGAATGGCGGCGGGGACGTTGCTAATTACCTGGCACGTCAGCGCCGATACCGGCAGGACGCCATGGGCCAGCAGTCGGCCGAACAGCTCCCGCACCGGCTGAATCCGGGCCATATTGCCGGAGAACACGAAAAACGCGGCAAAGGTCACCAGCAGCCCCCAGTCTACGCTTTTCAGCGCCCGAGGGTCCATAACGGCCAGCGCCGCCGCGATGACCGCCAGGCCCACAGGGTAGGGGACCGCCCGCAGGACCATCCCCACGGCCAGACAGAACAGCAGTCCGTATGCGATGGCCCGGGGCTTGTCCAGCGTCAGCTCCCGCTGGGGCACCGCCAGCACCTGCCGGGGGATCAGCAGGCAGCACAGCAGGATCAGCCCCGTGGATAGGGCAAACGGCAGCAGCATAATGGACAGGAACTGGCCCACGGGAATGTGATAGTGGTCGAACAGATATAGGTTCTGGGGATTCCCGAAGGGGGTCAGCATACCGCCTAAGTTGGCGGCGCAGTTTTGCAGGATAAAGACATAGGCGGTCAGCTTTTCCTGTCCCGCCTCCTGCAGGACCATCCAGCTCAGAGGCAGAAAGGTCAGAAGGGCCGTGTCGTTAGTCAGCAGCATGGAGCCCACCAGCGTGATGAGCACCAGGGCCGTGCCCACGCTGCGGGCGGTTCCGAACAGCTGCAGCAGCTGCCGGGCGATCACCGGGAACAGGCCCACACTGCGCAGGGCGCACACCACCGCCAGCACGCAGAACAGGCAGGATAGGGTTTTCCAGTCGAAATATCCGGCATAGGCCGCGTCCGGCGGCACAAAACAGGCCGTGACCGCCGCCGTCAGCACAGCAATCAGGGGCATGGCGTTGGCCCGGCACCAGGAAGCGATTTTCATGGGAGTCTCCTTATTGAATGGCATAGCCGGACAACGGCCCGGCGTCTGATACGATACCACAGGCGCGAAAAAATAGCAAGGGGCAGGAGCACCGGAGAGAAGATACTCCCGGTGCTTTTGTCATTCACGGGACCAGACAGGAAGGGGGCATTTTTTTGGTGCAATCATGATTGAACAAAATGTAAATTTTGTTCAATTGAGAGTAGACGTAGAGCGCATTTGGGCTGAATGGGCATCCGGATCAAAGATTGCGCTTCCGGGGTCCCCTGTGCGGCCCCGGTGCAGAGTTTGCGGGTTTTAGTCACAGTGTGTTTACGCACGCTGTGCGTGCGCGCTCAGTATGAGTCAGTACTGCACCTATTTGAAAACAATTCCGGCCCGGGTAGCGTGTACCGACTGCGTTTGCAGTCAGCGCACAAGCCACCCGGGCCGCCGTTATTATTGTATCTGGTACCTGAAGCGATCATAGGTGTTTGTCCATTGTTTTTTCCACTCCTGCCGCATGAGCCAGTGTCTCACTTTCCCCATTGCTCCAGATACTGTTCCAGGCAGAGGCCCTTCTTGTAGATATCCTGGGCGTACTCCTTACCGACATACCGATAATGCCACGGCTCATACACGATTCCAGTGACATCCGTCTGGTCCGTGGGATAGCGCAGGATGAAGCCATAGCGCCAGCTGTTTTCCAGTAGCCACTTCTGCACGGCGGTGTTCTCTTGGTTGGTGTCCAGCAGCTGATAATTGACGTCCACAATGTCCACCGCCAGCCCCAGCTGGTGCTCGCTGGTGCCGGGGACCGCCACCTGATGCCCGGCCTTCTCCCGGGCCTCCTCCCGGCTATAGCCCTGCTCCATCCACTTGGACACCTTGTTGTCATACAGGGTCTGCTGGAAGTCCTGAGTCCGGTAGGCAGAGCAGATCACCGGCGTCAGGCCGGCATCGTAGCATCCGTCGATCATGTCCATCAGCGCGTCATAGCAGCGCTTGTCGATCTCCAGTCCGTTGGGCAGGGTCACCAAGTCCACCGTCCAGTCCTCCGGCACCTGATTCCAGGGGTTCACCAGAGTCAGAAGCTCCGGTATAGGCTCGGGGTCCGGCTCCGGTTCGGGGTCCGGAGTCGTGGGCTGGTCATGGGAAACGGGAGTGGTGTTGGAGTTGTCCGGCAGCACCTGGGGCTGTTTGTTCAGCTCCACGATCAGCACCACCGCCAGAATGACGGCGGCGCACAGGGCCGGGATCAGTAGCCAACGGCGGCTATTTTCTCGCTTTTCCAGTCGCCGGGACGGCTGTTTTCTGCTGCTTTGCATGTGAAGTGATTCTCCTTTTCAGTTCCGCAGCGTAGCGGGATATGTACCGTTTTCGTGGAGCCGGGCCAGCTCCTGGGCCACGGCCTGGCGGTCCTCGTGATAGGTCATGCCGAACCAGCGGTCCGCCGAGTGCAGCACGGACACGGACAGCTGCCCTTTCTTCAGCAGGTCCCCTACCATGTTGGGCAGCAGGCACTCGGCTTTCAGCTCCTCCGGCGGCAGGGTGCGGAGGAAGTCCTCCAGATAAGTCTCCATCTGGTCAAAAATCGACGGCATAAAGCCCCAGAAGTTCATAGACACCGGCGTATCCGCCGCCAGCTCACGGCGCTGGCCGTCGGCCACGTCGGCAATGCTGCCGTCGGGGAACAGCTGGATTTTCAGGGCCTCGTGAATCCCGGCCAGATGGCCGTTTTCCACCTGGCACACGCCCCGGGACACGGTACCGTGGGCGCTGACGGTGTTGCGCAGCAGATAGCCCACCATGGTGGCCTTCCCCTGCTGCGGCAGACGGCCCAGCTCCTCATAGATGGCCCGGTAGGCGTCCACGCCGTAATAGTCGTCGGCGTTGATGACGCAGAAAGGCTCCTGCACATAGGGCCGGGCGCACAGCACGGCGTGGGTAGTGCCAAAGGGCTTGCTGCGCCCGGCGGGCACGGTATAGAAGGCCGGCAGGCTGGAATAGTCCTGCACGGCGTAGCACACCTCCACCGGCTCCCCGCCCCGGGCCGTCAGCCCGGCGATCCGGTCGCCGCAGAGGCTGCGCATCAGGTTCTGCATATCGTTTTTGATAATGAACACGATCTTGGTGAAGCCCGCCCGGATAGCGTCATGAATGGAGTATTCCATCAGAATTTCGCCGCCGGGGCCTACGCCGTCCACCTGTTTATTTCCGCCATAGCGGGAGCCAAGCCCGGCCGCCATGATAACAAGAGCTGCCTTCATATCTGTTTTCCTCCTCATATTCCGGACCCGGTGTTCCGCGCCGGGTCCGACAGTGTAGTTCATCATACCACATTTTTTCCGCCGCTTCAACCGTTTTACCGTATGAAACCGGGGAGCAGGCTGGTAAATATGGGGAAATTCATAAAATTGTTACAATTTGGGATGGAAATTTGCGGCCGCAGGATATATAATAGGAGACTGTTATAATAGGTGTGCTTTGCGAAGCGGCGCACCGGCGACTTATCCCATTGCAAAGGAGACACGCTATGACAACCGAAAAGACCTCCTCCCCCCGCCGCAGCGGGGCGGATTGGTTCGGCCTGGTCGCCTTCGCCGTGCTGGTGATCTGCAGCGCGGTGCTGGTGGTGCGGCTGATATCCACCAAGTTCCTGCCCACCGGCCAGCTGCTGCTGGCAGTTGGGGCGCTTCTGGTGCTCAGCGGTCTGCACGGCTGGGTCCAGCTGCCCCACCGGGAGAAAACCGGCGGAAAGATCGCCTGCGGCATCGTGGCCCTGGTGCTGGCCGCCGCCATGCTCTATGGCGCGGTGGCTCTTGGTTCCGTGCAGCACGCCATCACCGATGTGGCGGACAAGTCCGTGGAGACGGACATCACCTGCGTCATCGTCAACGCCGATGACCCGGCCCAGAGTCTGGACGACGTCAAGGGCTACCGGTTCGGCATTCTGGAGGACCGGGATACCGAGAACACCCAGTCCCTGCTGCAGCAGCTGCAGGAGAAGCTGGGAGCGGCAGAGCACACGGCCTACGCCTCCCCTGCCCTGCTGACCGACGCTCTGTACGACGACCAGGTGGGGGCCATCCTGCTGAACAAGGGGTATATCCCCCTGCTGGAGGAGCAGGAGGGCTATGCCGACTTCTCCGACCGCACCCGGATTCTGTATGAATACACCACCACCAAGACCGTGGAGCCCGCCCCGGCGGATACCAACGCCCAGGTGGACGTGACCAAGGACCCCTTCGTGGTCTATTGCAGCGGCATCGACGCCCGCAGCAGCAACATCAACATCACCAGCCGCAGCGATGTGAACATTCTGGCGGTGGTGAACCCCACCACCCGGCAGATCCTATTGGTGAACACCCCCCGGGACTACTATCTGCCCCTGGCCCACAACGGCCAGCTGGACAAGCTGACCCACGCCGGGATCTACGGCACCGGCGAGTCCATGCAGACCCTGGACAATCTCTACGGCACCCACACGTCCTTCTATATGCGGGTGAACTTCGCCGGTCTCACCAAGATCGTGGACGCTCTGGGCGGCGTGGACGTATATTCCACCAAGACCTTCTCCATGGGTGGCTATAACTTCACCGAGGGTGTCAATCATCTGAACGGTGAGGCGGCCCTGTGCTTCTCCCGGGAGCGGTACGCCTTCGCCGACGGCGACAACCAGCGGGGCAAAAACCAGATGGCCGTGATTCAGGCCATTATCAGCAAGGCCTCCTCCCCTGCCGTGCTGAAAAATTATCAGACGCTGCTGTCCTCCCTGTCCGATGCGTTCATCACCAGTCTGAGCTATGACGACATCGCCTCCCTGGTGCAGATGCAGCTGCAGGATATGTCCGGCTGGCACGTCACCAGCTACGCCGTCTCCGGCTCCGGCGACACCTCGTACTGCTACGCCCTGGGCGACGCCGCCTGGGTCATGCGCCCCAATATGGACACCGTCAATACCGCAAAAGAGCTCATCCGCCAGGTCATGTCCGGCGAAACGCCTCAGCTCCCCTGAGCGGCACACGCAAAAAGATATAGAGAAAAAACAAGGAGAAAACCCATGAGTTATCGTCGCAGAAATGCCTATTCATCCTATTACGGTTCCCGGGGCGGAAGCCGGGGCCCGGCAGATTGGCTGGGACTGCTGGCCCTGGTGTGTATGCTGGTGTGCAGCGTGATCCTGCTGGTGCGGGTGCTGGACGCCGGAGTGCTGACCACGGCGCTGACCGTCGTGTTCATCCTGGTGCTGGTGCTTCTCAACGGACTGCACGCCTTTGTGCAGCTGCCGGTGCGCCGCAGCGTGGCCGGGAAGCTGGTCTGCTCCGTGGTGGCCCTGGTGCTCTCCGCCGCCATGATCTTCACCTCCACCGCCGCCGGCTCCTTTATGAAGTTCCTGTCCAACATCACCTCCGGCGGCTCCGCCAAGACCACCGTTTCCGTGGTGGTCCGGGCGGATGACAAGGCCGAAACCGTCAACGATACCTTCGGCTATACCTATGGAATCCTGGAGGCCATGGACCGGGAGAACACCGACGCCCTGCTGTCCCACATCGAGGACGGCCTGGGCCAGGTGCAAGCCGAAACCTTCGGCACCCTGCCCCAGCTGGCCGATGCTCTGCTGAATAAGCAGGTGGACGCCATCATCCTCAACAACAGCTATTTCTCCGTCCTGAAGGGCACGGAGGGGTATCAGAATTTCTCCAAGGACACCAAGGTCATTTACCGGTTCTCCATTGACAACCCGGATGCAGAGCCCATTGCCCCCAACGCCAACATTTCCCGGGAGCCCTTCGTGGTGTATTGCAGCGGCACCGATGAGCGGGTGGATTACATCCCCCTCAACAGCCGCAGCGATACCAATATTCTGGCTGTTGTGAACCCCTCCACCCACCAGATTCTGTTGGTCAGCACCCCCCGGGACTACTATCTGACGCTGCCCTCCAAGGGCCAGAAGGATAAGCTCACCCACTTCGGCCTCTACGGCATTGAGGAGTCCATCAAGGGCCTGGAGCAGCTGTATAACGTGGACGTGAGCTATTACGCCCGGGTCCACTTTGCGGGGCTGGTGGGCGTTATCGACGCCCTGGGCGGCATCGACGTGAACTCGGACGTGGCCTTCAACACTGTGGGCATGGAGGTGCCCGACGAAGACGGCAGCGGCAACTTCCACTTCGCCGCCTACTCCTTCCAGCAGGGGCTGAACCACCTGGACGGCCGCCAGGCCCTGGCCTTCGCCCGGGAGCGGGACGCCTTTGACGACGGCGATATGCAGCGGGGCCGCAACCAGATGCTGGTGATCCAGGGCATCGTCAATAAGGCCGCCTCCCCGGCCATTCTCAAGAGTTATCAGGACGTTCTGGCCGCCGCCTCCGACTCCATCGCCACCAATATGCCCAAGGAGGACATCATCTCCCTGGTGAAGATGCAGCTGCAGGATATGTCCGGCTGGAACATCACTACATACGGCCTTGCCGGCGAAAACAGCGCCGACTATTGCTACAGTCTGGGAAATGACGCCCGGTACGCCGTGGTCCTGCCCAATGAACGGATGGTCGCCACTGCCCAGGACCTGATCCAGCAGGTTCTCCGGGGCGAGACGCCTGTTGTGAACCCGTAACACAGAAAGGACGAAACGCTTATGAACGAACAAGAACAGCCCCGCCGCAGACGGCACCGGCTATACCGCACCAGTGCCGACTGGTTCGGTATAGCGGCCATGGGCCTGCTGATGATCTGCAGCCTGGTGCTGCTGGTGCAGCTGATGTCCACCAAGCTGCTGACGGACCTCTATCTGATTCTCATCGAGATCGTGCTGCTTCTGATCAACGCGGGCCATGTGATCATCCAGCTGCCCATCCGCCGGGTCAAAACCAGCAAGGTAGTCTGCGGCCTGCTGGCGGTGATCCTTTCGGGCCTGATGCTGTATGGCTCCGTGGCTGCTGCCTCCGGCAAAAGCGCCCTGCTGGCCATCGCCGGCAAGAACCTGCAAAAAACTACCTCCTATGTGGTGGTCATGGCGGATGATCCCGCCCGCAGCATCGGCGATACCGTGGGCTACACCTTCGGCATCCTCAGCGAGGACGCCGACATCAGCGCCAACAATACCCAGGCCCTGCTGGACGACATCAAGGACGGCCTAGGCGGCCGTGTGGATACCAGCACCTACGCAGACCTGACCTCCCTGGCGGACGCCCTGTACGATGGAAACGCAGGGGCCATCATCCTCAATTCCGGCTATCTCACCGCCCTGGATTCGCTGGACGATTACAGCACCTTCACCCAGGACACCCGCATCATCTATGAGTTCAGCACCACCAAGGAGCTGGAGCCCATCAAGCCCAACGCCTCCATCACCTCCCAGCCCTTCGTCGTCTATTGCAGCGGCATCGACGCCCGCAGCTCGGACATCAATATCCAGAGCCTCAGCGACGTGAACATTCTGGCGGTGATCCATCCCCGGACCCACCAGATCCTGCTGATCAACACCCCCCGGGACTACTATGTGCCCCTGGCCCGCAACGGGCAGCGGGATAAGCTGACCCATGCCGGTATGTACGGCATCGACGAGTCCGCCGCCGTTCTGGGGAATCTCTACGGCGTGGAGGCGGATTACTACGCCCGGGTGAACTTCGCCGGACTGAAGAAGATCGTGGACGCCCTGGACGGCGTAGACGTAAACTCCGACTATGAGTTTACCACCGTGGGCATGGAGGTGCCCAACGAAAACGGCGACGGCGTCCACATGGCGGGCTACACCTTTACCAAGGGCATCAACCACCTCAACGGCGAGCAGGCCCTGTGCTTTGCCCGGGAGCGCCACGCCTTTGACGACGGCGACAACCAGCGGGGCAAGAATCAGATGGCCGTGATCCGTGCCATCGTGGACAAGGCCTCCTCCCCTGCCATCCTCAAGGGCTATCAGAAGGTGCTGGACGCCGTGTCCACCTCCTTCATCACCAGCCTGACCTATGAGGACATCAGCAGCCTGGTGCAGATGCAGCTGCGGGACAACGTCCACTGGAACATCACCAGCTACTCTGTCAGCGGCGAGGGCGGCATGGAGCCGTGCTACTCCGCCGGAGGCGAGGAGCTGTGGGTCATGTGGCCCAACGCCACACAGATCAACACCGCCAAGGGCCTGATCCAGCAGATTCTGAACGGCGAGACCCCCACCCTGCCCCAGGATTGACACAGGTAATCTAAACCCAAGCAAAATGCCCGGCAGTGCCGGGCATTTTGCGGGTCCGCAAACCAACGCGAGGATAGAAAGAGGAGAGAAGAACCATGAAAAAGAAAACCCTGGGGCATATTTATGCCCTGTTCACCATCCTGGTCTGGGGCAGCTGCTTCGTGCTGACCAAGGTCATGCTGACGGCCTACACCCCCACCCAGATCATCCCCCTGCGGATGGGGCTTGCATACCTGACCCTGTGGGCCCTGCGGCCCAAAACCATGAAGCTCCCCTGGAAGGACGAGCTGATGTTCATCCTCATCGGCATCACCGGCGGCAGCTTCTACTTTTTCCTGCAAAATACTGCCTCGGCCCACACCTCTGCCGCCAACGTCAGCATTCTGGTATCCATGTCCCCGATTCTGACGGTGATTCTGGCCCAGCTGTTCTCCCGGAAGGGCGAAAAGCTGGGAAAGCTGGTATACATCGGCGCGGTGGTGGCCATTGCCGGTGTGGTGCTGGTGGTGCTCAACGGCACCCTGTCCTTCCATCTGAGCCCCCTGGGGGACCTGCTGGCCCTGGCCGCCGCCCTGATGTGGGCGGTATACTCCATCCTGGTGAAGCGGTACACCGAGCGGTATGACAACTTCCTGGTGACCCGCCGGGTGTTCCTGTGGGCCTTCCTGACCTCCCTGCCCCTGGTGCTGCTGACGGACGGCCTGCCCAGCCTGACGCCTTTGTTCACCCAGCCCAATATTCTGATCTCCTGGCTGTTTCTGGGTGTGTTCGGCAACGCCGTGTGCTTCGCCATCTGGAACATCGCCTTCAAGCGCCTGGGCGTGGTGGTCACCAACAACTACCTGTACGCCTCTCCCTTTGTTACCGTGGTGGTGGGCTGGCTGCTGCTGGACGAGAAAATCAGCTGGATGAGCATTCTGGGGGCGGTGCTGATCACCCTGGGCGTCATTTTCGCCAACAAGAGCACGGAGAAATAACGCCATGGAGATCCGAAAGAGCACGGCCGATGACGTCCCCGCCATTCTGGAGATCTTCCGGGCCGCCAAGGCGTACATGGCCGCCCACGGCAATCCCACCCAGTGGGGCGGCGGCTATCCGGGGCTTCCCGAGCTGCTGCCGGACATTGCCCGGGGCGACAGCTATGTGCTCACGGAGAATGGAACCGTTGTGGGGACCTTTTCCTTCATCATCGGCGACGAGCCCACCTATCAGGTGCTGCTGAACGGACAGTGGCACGCGGACCGGCCCTACGGCACCATCCACCGCCTGGCCTCAAACGGTACAGTCCGCGGGGTGTCCCGGGCCTGTTTCGACTTTTGCACCGGGCTTTCCGACTATGTGCGGGTAGACACCCACGCGGATAACCGCGCCATGCAGGCCGCCATTGAGGGCTACGGCTTCCGGAAATGCGGGAATATCTACGCCTCCAGCGGCACCCTGCGCACGGCCTATGACTATGTGCGGGAGGGCTGATACCCGACTTGAAGTAAAAAGCGGCTGTCCACCGAGGGGGACAGCCGCTTTTGCAATCTACTGAATCAGCGATTAGCCGTTCTCGCGCATCTTGGCGAAGCAGTCGCTGCAATAAACAGGACGGTCGCTCTTGGGCTCGAAAGGCACGCGGGCCTCGCCGCCGCAGGCAGCGCAGGTAGCGGTGAAGAACTCCCGGGGGCCGCGGGCGGCGTTCTTGCGAACGTCGCGGCAAGCCTTGCAGCGCTGGGGCTCGTTCTGGAAGCCGCGCTCAGCATAGAACTCCTGCTCACCGGCGGTGAACACGAATTCCTTACCGCACTCCTTGCAAACCAAAGTCTTGTCTTCGTACATGATTTTACCCTCTCTTTGAGATGAAATATATTGCGTTCAGCTGTTGCTGATATCGCCGGATGAAAGCTGCCGCGCCACTTTGCGGCGAATCCGCTGCACGGCGTTGTCCACCGATTTGATGGGCTTGCCAACGGTTTCCGCGATCTCGCCATAAGCAAGACCGTCCAAAAATAACCCTAAAATCTTTTCCTCGAAAGCGGACAACTGTTTGCGGGTATTCTCCAGCAGACTGGCAGCCTTTTCTCTGTCGATCAGCAAACGCTCGGGATCGACCTGCGCGAAGACGGAATTTGCGTTCAGAAGCGAGGGATTCAAGGGGACGGATTGGTTAAGCGGTGCGTTCTTCTGGCTGGCATCCCGCCGGAGCGCGGAACACACCTGCTGATGGATGCAGAGCCCGGCGAAGGGCCGGAACAGTGGGGAGCGCTGGGGATCAAACTCCCGCATGGCCTTGATCAGGCCGAACATCCCCTCCTGCATCAGGTCCTCGCTGTCGCCGCCGATGAGAAAATACGGGCGGGCACAGGAACGGACCAGCCAATGATACCGGGTGGCTAAAACGTCCTCCGCCTGACGCTGCCCTGCACGACTCAAGGAACAAAGTTCCTCGTCGGACAGGTTTTCTAATTGGTCATAGCGAAGTCCAGTATCCAAAACCATAGACATTATACCTTTTCACTAAATAATTTGTCAAGCCTTCTTGGGAAATTTGTGTATCCTGTGATGAAAATCACAGTTTTTTTATGAAATCAGCCAAAACAGAGGCCACCTGATGGGCAATTTCCGTGGTTTTCGCCTCCACCATCACCCGGATCAGGGCCTCGGTGCCGGAGGGACGGATGAGAATGCGGCCTTGGCCGCCCAGCTTTTCCTCCCAGCGGCGGGTCTCCTGCCGCAGGGATTCATCGGCCATGATGCGCTCCTTGACTCCGGGGGTGTGGGGGACCTCCACGTTGATGAGCTCCTGGGGATACTGGGGGCATCGGGCGGCCAGCTGGGAGGCGGGGACGCCGCTGCGGCGGAGGGTCTGCAAAAATTGCAGGGCCGTCAGCTCGCCGTCGCCGGTGGTGGCATACGCCCGGAAGATGGTGTGGCCCGACTGCTCGCCGCCGATGGCGAAGCCGTCGGCCAGCATCCGCTCCAGCACATGGCGGTCGCCCACGGCGGTGCACACCAGGTCCAGGCCGTTTTCCCGGCAGTACTCGTGCAGACCCAGGTTGGACATAACGGTGGCCACCACGGTGTTGCCGGAGAGCTTCCCCCGGCGCTTGAGCTCGGAGGCGCAGACGGCCATGACCTTGTCGCCGTCGATGGTATTCCCCTGCTCGTCCACCAGCAGGCAGCGGTCGGCGTCGCCGTCGAAGGCGATGCCCAGATCATACCCGCCGGAGACGACGCCCCGGGCCAGGGACTCCAGGTGGGTAGAGCCGCAGCCGTTGTTGATATTGACGCCGTCGGGCTCCGTATGGATGAAGTCGGCGTGGAGGGGCAGCGCCCGGAACAGGTCCGGCGCAGTGGCGCTGGCCGCGCCGTTGGCGCAGTCTACCAGCACCCGCAGGTCGGTCAGGTCGCAGTCGATGCTGCCCAGCAGATGCTGCACATAGGCGCTGTGCAGGGCGTGCATACCGTGGTGGCGGCGGCCCACGGCGCCGTCCACGGCGGCCGGAAGCTTCGCATGGTTCAGGATCAGGTCCTCCACACGCCCCTCCATCTCATCGGAGAGCTTGTAGCCCTGGGCGTTGAAGACCTTGATGCCGTTGTAGGCATAGGGGTTGTGGGAGGCGGAGATGACGATACCGGCGTCCGCCTGCTGCTGCACCGTCAGAAAGGCCACCGCCGGGGTGGGGATGGTGCCCAGGGGCATCACGTCGCCGCCTACGGAGCAGATACCGGCCATCAGGGCCGCCTCCAGCATATCGGAGGAAATGCGGGTGTCCTTGCCGATGGTAATGAGGGGACGGCTGCCCTTCTCCTCCGTCAGGACGGCGGCCACCGCCTGTCCCACATGAAATGCCAGCTCCGCCGTCAGGGTCTGCCCCGCTATGCCGCGGATGCCGTCGGTGCCAAAGAGTTTTCCCATATTCCGATTCTCCTATTCGTTATAATTCCAGCTGCTCCTGGCCCATAAAGTCCATGTGCAGGTGCTCATATGCCTTGCGGGTGACGCAGCGGCCCCGGGGAGTCCGGGTCAGGAAGCCCAGCTGCATCAGATACGGCTCGTACACGTCCTCCAGGGTCACGGACTCCTCGCCGATGGTGGCGGCCAGGGTATCCAGGCCCACGGGGCCGCCGCCGTAATTCTCGATGATGGCCCGGAGCATCCGGCGGTCCACCGGGTCCAGGCCCAGATAGTCGATCTCCAGAGCCTGAAGGGCGTGGTCCGCCATTTCCCGGGTAATGGTGCCGTTGCCCTTGACCTGGGCAAAGTCCCGGACCCGGCGCAGCATACGGTTGGCGATGCGGGGGGTGCCCCGGGAGCGGCGGGCGATCTCCATGGCCCCCTCCGGCTGGATGGGGACGTTCAGGATCCCGGCGCTGCGGGTGACGATCAGGGCCAGCTCCTCCGGGGTGTACAGCTCCAGCCGCAGGGTGACGCCGAAACGGTCCCGCAGTGGAGCGGACAGCTGCCCGGCCCGGGTGGTGGCTCCGATAAGGGTAAACTTCGGCAGGTCCAGCCGGATGGAGTTGGCAGACGGGCCCTTGCCGATGATGATGTCGATGGCGTAGTCCTCCATGGCGGGGTACAGGATCTCCTCCACGGAGCGGTTCAGACGGTGGATTTCGTCCACAAACAGAATGTCGTTTTCACTGAGGTTGGTCAGCAGCGCCGCCAGGTCGCCGGGCTTTTCAATGGCGGGGCCGGAGGTGATGCGGATGTTCACCCCCATCTCGGCGGCAATGATGCCGGCCAGGGTGGTTTTGCCCAGGCCCGGGGGGCCGTGGAGCAGCACATGGTCCAGAGGCTCCGTCCGGCGGCGGGCCGCCTCGATGAAAACGGACAGATTCTCCTTGGCCTTCTGCTGGCCGATGTATTCCCGCAGGGTGTGGGGGCGCAGGGACAGCTCGCCGCTGTCCTCCGGCAGGAAGCTCTTGGAAACAAGGGGCTCCTCGTAAATATCCGTTCCGAAGTCGATGCTCATGGGCCTGCCTCCTTACCGTACCATTTTCTTCAGCGCCTGACGGATGATCTCCTCCAGGGGCAGGGCGTCCATGTCGACGCCCTTCAGGGCCAGGCTGATCTCCTGGGACCCGTAGCCCAGCACCGCCAGAGCCGCCGCCGCCTCGTTGCCCTTGTCGCCGGGCAGGGATACGGGTGCCGCTCCCCCGCCCTGGGCGGAGAAGCTGCTCTGCTCCTTGGCCAGCTTGTCCTTCAGCTCCAGGATGATGCGCTGGGCGATCTTTTTCCCGATGCCCGGGGCGGCGGTCAGGGCCTTCTCGTCGCCGGTGACGATGGACAGGGCCAGATTCTGGGGCGTGGCGGCGGACAGGACGGACAGGGCCGCCTTGGGCCCCACGCCGGAGACGCCGATGAGCATCCGGAAACTGTTCAGCTCCGCCTGGGAGGAGAAGCCGTACAGCTCGAAAATGTCCTCCCGGACGTGGAGATGGGTATACAGCTTGGCCCGCTCCCCTTTTTTCAGCTGGGACAGGGTATAGTTGGTGGTGGCGCAGGCGTATCCCACGCCGCCGCAGTCGATGACGGCCAGATTGGGGCCGGTTTCGGCCACAGTACCGTTTACATAGTAAAACATATCAGACGGTCTCCTTTACATCCGGGTCCTTCCGCCGCAGCAGACTGGTGGCGCTGCGGGCGTGGCACATGGCGATGGCCAGGGCGTCGGCGGCGTCGTCGGGCCGGGGGATGGACCTGAGCTTCAGAAGCCGACGGGTCATGTCCATGACCTGGTGCTTGTCGGCCAGGCCATAGCCCACCACGGCCTGCTTGATCTGCATGGGAGTGTATTCATACACCGGCAGGTGCAGGCGCTCAGCGGTGTACAGAATGACGCCCCGGGCATGGGCCACGGCGATGCCGGTGGTGATGTTCTTGCTGAAAAACAGCTCCTCGATGGACATTTCATCGGGCTGAAACTGGGTGATGAGGGTCTCCATGTCCTGGGCGATCTGCACCAGGCGGGCGGCCAGCGGCTGACCGGCCGGGGTGGTGATGGCCCCGTATTGTATCATTTGCTGGCGGCCTGCCTGGGCCTCGATCACGCCGAAGCCCACGGTGGCCACGCCGGGGTCGATCCCTAAAATGCGCATGGCTGATCCTCCACCGAGATATCATCTTATTATAACAAATGTTCGGGTGAAATGCAACACAGCGCAGCAGTTTTTTGCTGCGCTGTGGTTCAATCCTATCAGGCCAGGGGGTGCGCCTTGCGGTACACATCCTGCAGGCGCTGCTTGATGATGTGGGCGTAGATCTGTGTGGAGGAGATGTCCGCGTGGCCCAGCATCTCCTGAATGGAGCGCAGGTCCGCCCCGTTTTCCAGCAGATGCACCGCAAAGGAGTGTCGCAGGGTGTGGGGGGTGATGTCCTTGGTGATCTCGGCCTTGGCCTGGTAGTGCTTCACCAGCTTCCAGAAGCCCTGGCGGGTCATGCGCTGGCCGTTCATGTTGACAAACAGCGCCGCCTCCTCCTGGTCCGCCAGGCGGGGACGGATGACCTGGATATAGTCCCGCAGGGCCTTCACCGCCCGGGGGTACAGGGGGATGATGCGCTCCCGCTTCTCGTCGCCGCAGCGTAGGAACGCCGCCGGAAGATTCACGTCCTCCACGTTCAGGGCAATCAGCTCCGACACCCGGACGCCGGTGGCGTACATCAGCTCCAGCATGGCGTGGTCCCGATAGCCCTTCTCGTCCACGCACTTGGGCTGCTCCAGAAACAGCTCCACCTCCCGGCCGGTCAGGATCTCCGGGCATTTGCGCTCCACCTTGGCGGCGGCCACGTCCTTGGCGGGGCTGGCCTTCATGGCTCCGGAGAGCACCAGGTAATGGTAAAAGGACTTGATGGAGGCGGCGCTGCGGGTGACGGTGGCCGCCGAGCGGCCCTGGTCCGTCAGGTGGGCCAGATACTCCTCCACGGCGGCGGGCTTGACCCGGCGCAGGTCGCTGCCCTGGGGCAGCCACGCCCGGAACTGGGTCAGGTCCCGGACGTAGGAGCTGACGGTGTTGGGGGAGGCGTGCTTCTCCTGCTCCAGATAGGCGCGGTACAGGGCGATATAGTCGGGCATACACGTCTCCTCCTCTCTTTCTACAGTGTGCGGGCGATGACCCATTGCAGCAGCCGGGGGCCGAAGGTCAGCTCCAGAGCGGCCCCTATCAGCAGAATCAGGCCGCACAGCCCCACCCGGCGCCAGTAGGCCCCCTCCGTCAGGCGGACCTTCTGGCCGTCCCGGCGGCGGGCGGCGGCGGATAAACCCTGCACCGTCAGAAGCAGGGTGCAGGGCAGAACAAACAGACATCGGGGCCCGAAGGCCGCCAGGGCCAGGTATACGCCGCCCCGGCCCAGAGCCCGGGCAAAGCAGCCGACGGAAAACGACAGAAAAAAGCCCTGGGCCACCGACAGAACCGGCAGCAGCACCAGTCCCGCCGCCGTCAGCCCCAGCAGCGCCGCTGCCAGCGGATAGCGGAAATAGGCGGCGGCCACGCTGAGGGCCGAGGCCGAAGGCCCCCGGCCGTCCGCCGTGGCCTGGGCATATTGATGCAGATAGTCGCTGAGCTCCTGCCGGTCCTGCTGGGGTACGGCCCGGCAGACGGCAAAGCCCAGCACTGCCCCCAGCACCAGCAGCAGGCACACCAGTACCAGCGCCGGAAGCCGCAGGGCTTGGGTCCTTACGGGAAACAGCTTCATTTGCACACTCACCTCATCTGATCCTATGAGACAAGCGGGACAAATAGAAGCCATAAGCCAAACAAAAGGGACGTCCTTTAATATAGGCCAAAACGGCCGCCGGCGCAAGGATTATTTCGGCGGTGGCGGCAAATTTGTGAGTTATGTTAAATTGTTATGTAAACTATGTTATGTTAACCTTGCAAACCGTAGGATCAGGTCGTCTCTTTTCGGGTCGGAAAAAGCAAGATATGGGGCCGGACGGTCCGGCTTTGACCCCACATCTTGCCTGTACGCGTGATTACGATTCGTATAGTCCCCTGTCAAGGAAATTTTTGCCGCGGCGGCATTTTCGTGATTTTCACCACGCCGCTCCGGCGGGCCTATTTCCGCCGGACAGGCTTTCGGATCGGCGGTCTGGCGTCCCGGCGCTTTTTTCGGGGTCTGCTCCCCAGCAGGCCCGCCGCACCGGCGCCGCCGAAGATGGCGGCTGTCAGGTACAGCCCGCCGGCGCGGAAGGTCGGGTCGCCTATGGCCGCACCCGCCAGCCACGCCAGCAGGTACGCCGCCGCACCGGCGGCCAGAGCCGCCGTCAGCGTCCCCTCTCCCCTGCCCCGGACGGCCACCCGCCCTCCGGCAAAGGCAGCTAACGCCCAGCAGCCGCAGCCCCAGGCCAAAGCGCCGCCCTCCGGCAGGACGCCCTTCACCACCAGCAGCGCCCCCAGGGCGCAGCCCCCGGCCGCCGCCAGCAGGATAGCGCCCGCCCCCAGCCAGGTCCGTTTTCCCAGAACAGCCCCCAATGCAGACATAAAAAGACCTCCCCTTGGCGCTTTTTTCTAAGCGTATGCAGGGGAGGTTTTTTTATGAAGGAAAATTACTCCTGATCCTCGGCCTTCTCGGTCTCGGCGGGGGTCTCCTCGGCGGGAGCCTCCACGGGAGCCTCGACAGGCTTCTCGGCCTCGGCGCCCTTCTTGGCCTTGCGGCTGCCCCGCTGCGCGGCGGCGGCCTGCTCATCCAGGGTACCCACGGAGCCGATGGCGGACTTCAGGAACTCGATGCGGACCCGGTCCTCGCTGGTCTCAATGACCACGGTGCGGTCGGTGATGGCCACGACGCGGCCATACACGCCGCCAATGGTGGTCAGCCAGTCGCCCTTCTGCAGGGAGCTGCGCATTTCCTCGGCCTGCTTTTTCCGCTTGCTCTCCGGACGGATCAGCATGAAGTAGAAAATGGCCACCATCAGGACGATCAGCACGATAGAAGACATACCGCCGCCAGCAGCGGGATTATTGCCGGACGTGGTGGCGGCATAGGCAAATTCAATCATGGGACAAAAACTCCTTTTTCACGAATATAGTGTTATTATACAATAACTTCTCCCTGTTTGGCAAGGGGGACAGGCAAGTTTTTTCGGAAAACCGCGGAAAAGCCAAGACTGTCGAAAAACCCGAAAAACTTCCGCCATCGGAAAGGAAGATCGTTACGAAAGAAACCCATCAGGGGTGTCTTTCGTTTGCAATCACAGGTTTTTCAGAACTTTCTGAAGTTCTGAAAAACCGCACACAGCTTGTCAAAAAGACTTTTTTGACAAGCTGAAGCCGTCAGATACGGCGGCTGAGCTTCTCGCTGTACTCCCGGCGGAAGTCCTCAAAACATCCGGCGTCCAGGCTGTCGCGGATGCGCTGGGCCAGCTTGTTGTAAAAATACAGATTGTGCATCACCGCCAGGCGCAGGGCCAGGATCTCCTCCGCCGCAAACAGGTGGCGGACATAGGCCCGGCTGAACCGGCGGCACACCGGGCAGTCGCACTCCGGGTCGATGGGCCGGTCGTCCAGCTTGTACTTGGCGTTTTTGATGTTCATGGCCCCCTGCCAGGTAAACAGCTTGCCGTGGCGGGCGTTGCGGGCGGGCATGACGCAGTCGAAGAAGTCCACGCCCCGGGCCACCCCCTCGATGATGTTGCTGGGCGTGCCCACGCCCATGAGATACCGGGGCTTGTGGGCGGGCATATAGGGCTCCACCGCCTCAATGATGCGGTACATGACCTCGGTGGGCTCCCCCACCGCCAGGCCGCCGATGGCGAAGCCGTCGCAGTCGATTTTGGCGATCTGCTGCATGTGCCAGACCCGCAGATCCTCATAGGTGGCCCCCTGGTTGATGCCGAACAGCATCTGATGGGGGTTCACGGCGTCCGGCAGGGCGTTGAGCCGGTCATGCTCCGCCTTGCACCGCTCCAGCCACCGCAGGGTGCGCTCACAGCTAGCCTTGGCATAGTCGTACTGCGCCGGGTTTTCCACGCACTCGTCAAAGGCCATGGCGATATCGGAGCCAAGGTTGGACTGGATGCGCATACTCTCCTCCGGCCCCATGAAGATGCGGTGGCCGTCCAGATGGCTGGCAAAGGTGACGCCCTCCTCGGTGATCTTCCGCAGGCTGGCCAGGGAGAACACCTGGAAGCCGCCGGAGTCCGTGAGGATGGGACCGTCCCAGTTCATGAACCGGTGCAGGCCGCCCATCTGCCGCACCACGTCGTCGCCGGGACGCAGATGCAGGTGATAGGTGTTGGACAGCTCGATCTGGCAGCCCAGATCGTGGAGGTCGAAGGCGTCCACGCCGCCCTTGATGGCGGCCTGGGTGCCCACGTTCATGAATACCGGCGTCTGCACTGTGCCGCCGTGGGCGCAGCGGAACTCACCCCGCCGGGCCCGGCCCTCTTTTTTAATTACTTTGAACATAGCTTCTCCTTAAACAGACAGACATCCGTTTTGCCGGATGCTTCTTATTTCACGGGGCCTATTATAGCAAATCCGGCAGAGTATTTCAACTCCCCCTGTTTTTGGGAGAGAATCGGCAAAAAAGTGCGCGGCCCTCTTGAAAAGACGCAGCCAGCGGATCATAGTAAAGCTAATGAATATTAGTTATACATCCGGAACGATGCACAAAATCAATATAACAGGAGAAGTGATCATGTAGAATCCGGTTTTGGGAGTGCGAAGGTATCAGGCCTCCCAGTGAAAGAATACGAAAACACACACTATTTAAGGAGATATACAATGAATAAGAAGCTTTTGGTGCTCGCCGCGGGGCTGGCATTGATCGCCGCCGTGGTGCTTTTTGTGAAAAAACGGGGTGCCACCGGAAAATGAAGGGGCGCCGGAAAGGCACCGAATGGCCTCCGGAAAATGGACGCCTATGACGGCATGAGTCTGTGCGGCGGGCTGGTATTCTTTGCGCCGGTGGCCCTGCTGGTGCGGACCCAGGCTGGGATCAGCGAAACTTCGTGGCGGAGGCCCTGGTGGAGGGAATCTCCGCCTGTCTGTCCTCCGGAACGGCCAGCGCCTATCTGTACGCTCTGTACGGTGAATCGGACTATCTGCCCAAGGCTGCCCATGCCGCCAATTTAGGCACGGCGGGCTTCCTGCTGAGCACGGCGGCCTATGCCCTGCTGTACCGGTACTTCGGACTGACCGGACTGCTGGCCGCCGCGGTACTGGCGGGAGCCGCCGGAGATCGCGTCCCGTTTGCCTCCTCCCTGCTGGCCGCCTTGGGGATCGGCTGGTGCTTTGCCCTGTGCGGCGGGCTGCTGCTCCTGGGTGCGCTGGGGTACATGCTGAGCAGCCGGAAAATCACCGGATAAGCCTTCATAACGATTAACGGCCCGTACCGGCCAATACCCGCCGGTACGGGCCTTCAGCATTCAAACCGCACATTTCAAACAGGAAAATGTTGCATTTTTCCGGAACGGATGGTATAAAAGAGGGAGAACTTTGGCAAAGGAGGCGGCGGTATGTCACGCGATTCGGGACCCAATGTATTCCAGCGCGGCGTCATGGCGCTGATCCTGCTGTCGCTGCTGCGAAGGGAAGATATGTACGGCTACCAGCTGGTGCAGGAGACGGAACGGCGCAGCGGCGGACGGCTGAAAACCCAGGAGGGTTCCCTGTACCCGGTGCTGTACCGGCTGCAGGAGCAGGGACTGATCTCCGACCACCGGGTGCTGGTGGGCAAGCGGATGACCCGCGTATACTACCACCTGGAGCCTGCCGGAGAAGCCCGGCTGGAGGAAATGATCCGGGAATATGAATCCATGATGACCGGCGTGACGGCCATCATTCGAGAGGAGGTACCGCCATGCGGAAAAGACAGCGGCAGGTCAACCGATATGTCCGGGCCGTCGGCAGCTATCTGCCCTGTGCCGGAAAACACAAAAAGCAGCTGCTGACGGCTCTGCGCAGCGAGGCGGAGGCCTACTGCGCCGAAACCCGGGACGCAGACCTGGAAGCCCGGTTCGGGACGCCCCAGCAGGTGGCTGCGGCGTATGTGGACGCCATGAGCACCCAGGAGCTGCTGGCCGCCCTGCGGCGGCGGCGTCAGGTGCTGACCATCCTGATCGCGGCGGTGCTGACGGCGCTGCTGCTGTGGGTGGCGGCCCTCTGCGTCAGCCTGTATGACTATCACCAGGCCTACAACGGCTGGAGCGAAACCAGCATCATCGAGGAACCCTCGCCATACGGCCAATAGACGGAAATCCCCCCGGAAAGCCCTGCTTTCCGGGGGCTTTGTCTATCGCGTCCGCAGTGTCTGCCCGCAATACTTTTTTTTAGAAGATATTTTCAAGAATATTGACATATTTTGCACAATATGCTACAATCCGGCTTGTAGCTATCCTGTTGATTTGCAACAAAAGCCGCCCGTCTGCCGCACATACTGTGTGATAGGCGGGCAAAATTTACGATTCCATCGGGGAGGGACTATCCAATGAAACGCTTCGTACCATGCTTTCTTGCGCTGCTCCTGCTGCTGACCGCCTGCTCCGGGCCTGAAGGCCCCGCCGGGAATCCTTCCGGGGACCCGGAGCCGACCCCCGCCGCCCAGGGCCATGCCCTGCCCAAGGACAACCGGGACGCCGCCGGAACGGGCGCGGTGTTCACCGACGACAACGGCTGGTATATTTGCGCCGCCGGGGCGGTGAGCTACTACGACTATGCCTCCGGCCAGACCATGACCCTGTGCGCCCAGCCGGGCTGCTCCCACGGGGACGCCAGCTGCCAGGCGTGGGTGGGGAACGTCAACAGCTTCGCCGTTTTGGACGGGGTGCTCTACGCCACCCTCGATAACGCGGGCAGCGGCGCGCAGCTGGTGCGCAAGGAGCTGTCCGGCGGGAAAGTCACCGTCCTGGAGCAGTGGGACAACACCGACGACCATTTCTACACCGCCACCCTGGGGCGTTTCTCCTGCGGCAAGGCCACCCTGCATCTGGAATGCCGCATCACGGAGCAGCAGGCGGACGGGCGGGTCGAGAGTCGAACCGAGGGCAGCTCCCTGCTATACGACCTTGCCGCCGGCAGTTATCGGGAGCTGTCTGTCCCCGGGACGCTGATGGGCTTTTCCGCCCGCTGGGGCGCCGTGGTGGAAACGCCGGAGGAGCAGTCCCTGCTGAGTGAGGAGGAATTCACGGCCCAGTACGGGGAGGACGCCTCCTACGGGCGGTATCGCTACAAAAACACCCAGCGGCGGCTTCTGCTGTGGGATATGGAGAGCGGAGACTATACCGTTGTGGCCGATCATAACAAGGACGGCTATCTTATGAGCGTCGACCCCGCGCAGGTCTACGGCATGGAGCATATCTACCAGTGTGGGGACCAGCTGCGCCTTCTGAACCTGGAGAGCGGCGAGAGCCGCACCCTGCTGACCATGGAGGATATCATCCACTACTGGGTCATGGACAGCAAGGCATTTATCATCACCGAGACAGAAGCGGGCTATCGGTTCTGGATGGCCGATCTGCAGGATGGTCAGCCCGTGGAGCTGGTGGGTGCCACCGGCGAGCACGGCATAGCCATGAGCCCCTTCCAGGAGGGCGGCTCCTTCTTCCGGGCGTTGGGCGACAATGGCCGATGCGTCATCTCCAAAGAAGATTTCTACGCCGTACGCTTTGAAAACGCCGTGGATGTGGGGTGACGGATATGGAACTGCAATTTCACGACGTCGCCAAGCGATACGGTGCAAAGGAGGCCCTGCGGGGCATTGACCTGACCCTGACGCCGGGGGTATACGGCCTGTTAGGCCCCAACGGCGCAGGCAAAAGCACCCTCATGAACATCCTCACCGGGAATCTCCGGCCCACCCGGGGCCGCGTCACCCTGGACGGGCAGGACACCGTCTCCATGGGGGAGGCCTTCCGTCGGCGGCTGGGATACTGCCCCCAGCAGCAGGCGTTATATCCCGGCTTCACCGGGGAGCAATTTCTCTATTACATGGCGTCCCTCCAGGGCATGAGCCGGGAGGATGCCAAAGAGCGCATGGACTGGGCCCTGGCGCGGCTGGATCTCACGGAGGCGGCAGGCCGCCCCATCCGTGGCTGGTCGGGTGGCATGAAGCAGCGGCTGCTTTTGGCCCAGGCCCTGCTCCACGACCCGGATATTCTGGTGCTGGACGAACCCACGGCGGGCCTTGACCCCCGCCAGCGGGTGGCGGTGCGGAATCTCATCGGCGAGATCGCCGGGGACAAGATCGTGCTGCTGTGTACCCATGTGGTGCAGGATGTGGAATTCATCGCCCGGGAGCTGATTCTGATGAACCAAGGCCTTATTATCCGCCGGGGCTCCCCCCACGCCCTGGAGCAGGAGCTGGAGGGGCAGGTGTGGGAGCTGACCGTGGCGGAGGAGCAGCTCCCCGATGTGGCGCAATACGGCACGGTGTGCGGCGTTTCCCGCCAGCAGGAGGGCATTTTGGTGCGTCTGCTCAGCGCAGCAAAGCCGCCCCTCCCCTGCGCCCCGGCCAGACCCGATCTGGAGGATGTGTACCTTTTCCACTTCGGTGAGGGGGCTACGTTATGAGGGGCGAGCTGCGAAAGATCACGGGCAGCCAACGGCTGTGCCTGCTGCTGGTTTTGGCGGTGCTGTGCAGCGGGGTGCTGTTCGCCCTCCACGCCATCGGCGACAGCGGCGGCTATACCGTGTCCGGTCTGCGCCACGCCATGGCGCAGGAGGATCTCGACGGGTACGAGGAGCGTCTGTGGCAGGAGCTGGAGCAGGTCGCATACACCGGCGCGCGCAGTGAATACGACGCCCTGCGCCGCGAGCTGTACGCCGCCGATGCGGCTCTTGCGCGGGTGCGGCAGGCGGAGGAATATCCGTCCTTTCGGGCAGGCTTGGCGGCAGAATCCCGCCTGAAGCTGCGAATGGGACTGTTTGACGGCTTTGCCGCCCGCTCCTTAGAGCAGGGCGCGCAGGTCTATGAATCCCTGGCGGATGTGACCCCCCGGAGAGAATTCCTGGGGAGCGCGGAGGTACTGCTGTCCTTTCATCTGACGGACGCGCTGGCACTGCTGTTTCCCCTGGCGGCGGGGCTGACCCTGCTGACCCACGAGAGGACATCGGGGCTTTTGAACCTGACACGTCCCACCCGATTCGGGCGGTCGCGGGTCTACGGGCGAAAGCTGGCCGCCGCCGCGACTCTCTCCACGGTAGGCTTCGTGCTGCTCTATGGCATCAACGCCCTTATAGCGGGGCTGCTGTACGGCTTTGCGGGACTGGACGCCCCGGTGCAGAGCCTGTACGGCTTTGCCGCCTGCCCCTACCGAATGACGGTGGGCGGGCTGCTGGCTCTGTCGGCGGGGATGAAATACCTGTGGCTGCTGTGCTCCACGGCGCTGATCTTCCTGCTGTGCGCCCGCGCGTCCAACGCCGCCGCAGCGGTTGGCTGCGCGGCGGTCTGCGGGGGCATAGCCGCCCTCATGGCGGGCAGCTCCCAATTATGGCTGCGGAATCTCAGCCTGTGGCAGTTGGCGGACGGACAAGCCCTGTGCCGGGAGGCGGTGTATCTGAATTTGCTGGGCAGTCCCTCGGATCGGGTGCTGCTTGGCGCGATATTCCTGGCGGCTCTCGCCGTGATCGCCGGAATCGGCGGCGCGGCGCTGTATGCCCAAACCCCCGGCGGTTCCGGCAAGCGGGTGACCTTTACATGGTCGCTTCCCCGCCCCCGGCACACCTGCCTGGCGGGACACGAGCTGTATAAGGCGCTGATCTCTCGGTGCGGACTGTGGATCTTGCTGGCATTTTTTGCCGTTATCGCCCTGCTGTACGGCCGATTCACCCCGGAGCGCAGTGAATTTGAGGTATATTATCGGAACTATTCCGAGTTTTTGTCAGGCGCGCCCAGCCAGGAAAAGGACGACTACCTGGCATCAGAGCAGGCGCGGTTTGACGAGCTGAACGAGCAACTTGTGGAGCTGTGGCGGCGGTATCCCGACTCTGTGATCTTTGACCGGGAGGCGGAGCCAATACGAAATCAGCTCCACGCGGAGGACGCCTTCCACCTGGCGCAGAACCAATACCGCGCCCTGCGGCCGGGGCAGGTGTACCTGTATCAGACCGGCTATCAGCGGCTGTTGGGTGCGGATGCCCTGCGGCAGGATGTTTTGGAGCTGGGCGGCGCGTTTTTGGCCGTTGCCCTGCTGCTGTTCGGCAGCTTCGCCGGGGAACGGGAGAGCGGCGTGGACGCCCTGCTGACGGCCAGCCCCCGCCGAAGGAGCGTGGTGCGGTGGAAATGCGTCATTGCAGGGGGCTATGTCCTGCTGCTGACCCTCGCCCTGTGGCTGCCGGGACTTTTGACGGTGCAGGGAGCCTACGGCCAGCTGAACATGGCCGCTCAGGCCAACAGCGTGCAGTGCCTGTCCATCCTGTCGGACGGCTGGATGGTGGGCGGCGTGGTGCTGGCGCTGCTGGCGTCCCGGCTTCTTCTGCTGGCGGCGTCTGCCGCCGCGTTAATGCTGCTTTCCCGCCGGTGCGCCATGGTTCCGGCCCTGCTGCTGTCGCTGCTGCTTCTCCTGCTGCCTGTGGGGGCGGCATACGCCTGGATGTGAAAGATGCAAAAAGGGTGCGGACATCGCCGTCCGCACCCTTTTTGGCTTATAACATGTAGGGATGATCCCATATATCGTTCGTATTGGACGCACCTGGCGATAGCTTGCTCCTGCTGGCTATCCTCAGATCAGCACGGCCCGGTGGAACACCTTCTTGCCCTTGCGGATGATCAGACCGTCGCCGGTGAACTCCTGGCAGCCGAAGGACGCGTCGATGGAATCCACCTTCTTGTCCCCCACGGTGATGCCGCCCTGCTGCACCAGCCGCCGGGCCTCGCCCTTGCTGGCGCACAGGCCGCACCGGACCAGCAGGTTCAGCACGTTGATCTCGCCGCTGCCCAGGTCGTCGCCGGTAAGCTCAGTGGTGGGCATATCCTGGGCATTGGCACCGCCGCCGAACAGAGCCCGAGCCGCCTGGCGGGCCTTCTCGGCCTCCTCCTCGCCGTGGACCAGCTTGGTCAGCTCATAGGCCAGGATGTCCTTGGCCTCGTTGAGCTTGGCGCCCTCCCAGTCGGCCATCTGGTCGATCTGCTCCAGAGGCAGGAAGGTCAGCATCCGGATGCACTTGAGCACGTCCGCATCGCCTACGTTGCGCCAGTACTGATAGAACTCGAAGGGACTGGTCTTGTTGGGGTCCAGCCACACGGCGTTGCCGGCGGTCTTGCCCATCTTGTTGCCCTGGGAGTCCGTCAGCAGGGTGATGGTCATGGCGTGGGCATCCTTGCCCAGCTTCCGGCGGATCAGCTCCGTGCCGCCCAGCATATTGCTCCACTGGTCGTTGCCGCCGAACTGCATGTTGCAGCCGTTGTGCTGGAACATGTAGTAAAAGTCGTAGCTCTGCATGATCATGTAGTTGAACTCCAGGAAGCTCAGGCCCTTCTCCATGCGCTGCTTGTAGCACTCGGCCCGCAGCATATTGTTGACAGAGAAGCAGGCGCCCACCTCCCGCAGCAGGTCCACATAGTTCAGCTTCAGCAGCCAGTCGGCGTTGTTGAGCATGATGGCCTTGCCCTCGCCGAAGTCGATGAACCGCTCCATCTGCCGCTTGAAGCAGGCGGCGTTGTGGTCGATGTCCTCCTTGGTGAGCATCTTGCGCATGTCCGTGCGGCCGGAGGGGTCGCCGATCATGGTGGTGCCGCCGCCGATCAGGGCGATGGGCTTGTTGCCCGCCATCTGCAGGCGCTTCATCAGGGTCAGGGCCATGAAATGGCCCGCCGTCAGGGAGTCCGCCGTGCAGTCAAAGCCGATATAGAACGTGGCCTTGCCGTTGTTGATCATCTCGCGGATCTCATCCTCGTTGGTGACCTGGGCGATCAATCCCCGGGCCACCAGTTCTTCATAAATTCCCATGTTGTTCTGATTCCTTTCCGATATTTTGGGCGTACAGGGGGCAAAAAAACGCCCCCTGTCAGATTGACAGAGGGCGACAAAAATCGCGGTACCACCTCAGCTTCGCCGGCGCCTCGCGGCATGCGGCCTCATCGGGTGCAGCAACACCCTATCGCTGTAACGGGCGAACCCGACACATTCCTAATAGGCCCAAAGCTGTTCAGAAGGCTGCTCCGGGATGTATTCTCCCGCCGCCGCCTCTCCCCCTTTCACCAAACGGGAGTTCTCTTTGCAGGCAGACTGGCCGGATACTTCTTCCCTTCATCGCTGTTGCATATGAAGTTAGGCACATTATAGCGTGTCCGTCCCCGGTTGTCAACGGGTCAGGCCAAGGTTTTCTTGAATTTTTCCGCCTGGTCCAGCAGCTCCCCGGCTCCCTCCAGCATGGTGGCGGAGATGGAGGCCCCACCGGTGAGACGGGCCAGCTCCTGCTGGCGCCGGGCACGGTCCAGCTGCACCACCCGGGTGAAGGTACGTCCCCCCTGCTCCCCCTTTTCCACGGAGAAGTGGGTGTCGGCCATGGCGGCCAGCTGGGGCAGATGGGTCACGCACAGCACCTGCTTGGTGCGGCTGATGCGGGCCATTTTCTCGGCCACCTTCTGGGCGGCCCGGCCGGACACGCCGGTGTCCACCTCGTCGAACACCATGGTGCCCACCTGATCCTGCTCCGACAGGACGTTTTTCATGGCCAGCATGATGCGGGCCAGCTCGCCGCCGGAGGCGATCTTGTGGATGGGGCGCAGCTCCTCGCCCACGTTGGCGGACATCAGGAAGCGTACCTGGTCCATGCCGTTTTCCGCCAGGGCCTGCTCCGTAAAGCAGATGGCGAAGCGGATCTTGCCCATGTCCAGCTGCCGCAGCTCCGTGAGGATCTGCTCCTCCAGCCGCTGGGCCGCCTGATGCCGGGCCTGGGACAGGCTCTCCGCCGCCTGGCGGGCGGCTTTTTCGGCTTTTTTCAGTTGCTTTTCCAGGTGCAGCAGGGTGTCCCCCGCGTCCTGCATGTCGTCCAGCTCCCGGCGGCAGCGGGCCTGGTACTCCAGCATCTCCTCCACCGTGGGGCCGTATTTCTTTTTCAGGCGGTACAGCTGGTCCAGCCGTCCCTCCACCCGGTCCAGCTCCTTGGGAGAGAAGTCGAAATCCTCCCGCTTGTCCCGGATGGTGTCCGCCAGGTCGTAAATCTCGCTGTAGGCGGCCTCCAGCCGGTCATACAGCTCCCCCAGCTCCGGGTCCAGACCCCGCACCGGGGCCAGGGCCCCCTGGGCCTGGCGCACCAGGTTGGCGGCACCGTCGCTGCCTTCGTCACCGTTGAGGCAGAAGTCCGCCCCGGACACGGCGGAGATAAACTTCTCCGCGTTATGCAGCAGGGTCCGGCGGCTTTGCAGCTCCTCCTCCTCGCCGGGGCGCAGCTTGGCTCGCTCCAGCTCCTGGAGCTGATAGGTCAGGGTATCCACCCGCCGGGCCTTCTCCGCCTCGTCCATTTCCAGGGCCTGCATCTGCCGCCGCAGGGCGGCCATGGCCTGGTATTTTTCGCGATACTCCGCCAACAGCTGCTCCGTCCGGCCAAAGCTGTCCAGATACAGCAGGTGCTGCTCCTCGTCCAGCAGCTGCTGGCCGTCGTGCTGGCCGTGGATGTTCAGCAGGCGGCTGCCCAGGGTACGGAGTTGGGTAACGGTGACAGGGCGTCCGTTGACCCGGCAGACGTTCTTGCCGTCGCCGTGGATCTCCCGCTGCAAAAGCAGCTCCCCCTCCCAGGCGATGCCCAGGTCCTCCCCCAGCCGGGGCGGAATGTCCGTGAAGCACGCGCTGACAAAGGCCATATTGGCCCCGGTACGGATCAGGTCCCGGGAGGTCCGCTGGCCCAGCACGGCGCTGATGGAGTCGATGACGATGGACTTACCGGCGCCGGTTTCGCCGGTCAGGGCGTTGAAGCCGGGCCAGAACTCGATGTCCGCGCACTCGATGATGGCGATATTCTCAATGTGGAGCAATTGCAGCATCTGCGTATCCCTCCGATGTCTGCGCCATGTCCCGCGTCAGCGCAGCATTTCCTTGATCTCTTCCGTGAAGTCCAGGGCGCTCTCCGTGTCCCGCATGATCAGCAGGGCCGTGTCATCGCCGGCCAGGGACCCCACCAGATACGGCACGTCCATGCCGTCCACGGCGGAACCGGCGGCGTTGGCCAGGCCCGGCAGGGTCTTGATGACCACGATATTCTGGGCGTTGTCCACCGTCAGGACGCTCTCCCGGAAGATGGTGCGCAGCTTGTCGGCAAAGTTCAGCTTGGTGCGGTGGGCGGAAACGGCGTAGCGGTACCGGCCCTGCCCGGCGGGCTCCTTGATCAGGTGCAGTTCCTTGATGTCCCGGGAAATAGTGGCCTGGGTACTCTTGATCCCCTTGGCCTGGAGCCGCTCCAGCAGCTGCTCCTGGGTCTCGATGATCTCCTCGCTGATGATCTGGAGGAGCTGGTTCTGGCGGTCGTTTTTCATTTTTTAGAAGCCTCCGTTCCCATTTTTTTGTCCAGTATTTCGCAAAAGCTCTTTTTGGAGAGCCGCACCAGCCTGGTGGTATATTTTGAGGTGCTTACCCGCACCTGGTCTCCGTTTTTCAGGGAAAACGCCTTGCCGCCGTCCACGGAAAGATAGACGAATTTCCGGTTGGCGTCCGCCGCCTCCACGGTGATTATATGCTCCGGCGAAAGCACATAGGAGGACGAGCGGGTGGAATGGGGGCAGATGGGCGTCAGCAGCAGGTTCTTTGCGGTGGGCTCCACGATAGGCCCTCCGGCGGCCATGGAATAGCCGGTGGAGCCGGTGGGGGTGGAGACGATGATGCCGTCGCCGCCTACCTTGGTCAGGCGGCCCTCCTCCGTGAAGATATCCAGCCGCACCACCCGGGCGATGGAGCCCTTGGACACCACTGCGTCGTTCAGGGCGATGTTGTTATATACCTGCCGCCCCTCCCGCAGCACCGACACGTCCAGCATCATCCGGGATTCCACGGTGAAGCGGCCCTGGGCCAGGTCCCGCAGCCGGTCCAGCTCGTTGACCTCCAGCTCCGACATGAAGCCAAGGCTCCCCAGGTTCACCCCCAGCACCGGCACGCTGTGCAGCGCCACGGTACGGGCCAGGTGCAGGATGGTGCCATCGCCGCCGAAGGCGATCAGCAGGTCCGCCTGGCGGATCTCCTGCTGTAAGGGGCGCATGGACAGGCCCAGCTCCTCGCCGTACCCCTCCCGCTGGAAGGGCAGGCAAACGGAGGTCTGCATCCCCAGGCTTTCCAGCATATCCCGGGATTGTCTACACACTTTCAGTTCACTGTCCCGGTACGGATTGGGACAAAGTATCACGCGTTTTGGTTTCATGCCGCTCACCTCAGTCCTTCAATTGGCTGTGGGACGCCTCCACGATCTCCGGCAGAGAGAAGTCGCCGGGGGTTCCCTGCCAGTGACGAAGATAGCCCAGATATTCGATGTTCCCCTCCGGTCCCCGGATGGGGGAATAAGTAATTCCAAGCACTGTAAAGTGGTTTTCCTTCGCATGGCGCAGAAACGCCTCCAGCACCTCCAGGTGCACGGCCGGGTCCCGGACCACGCCCTTTTTGCCCACCTTTTCCCGGCCCGCCTCAAACTGAGGCTTCACCAGGCAGACGGCCTCCCCCTCCGGGGACAGCAGCCCGTCCAGGGCCGGAAGGATCAGGCCCAGCGAGATAAAGGACACGTCCACGGAGGCAAAGTCCAGCTCCTGGGGGATCTGCTCATGGGTGAGGTACCGGGCGTTGGTGCGCTCCATGCACACCACCCGGGGGTCCCCCCGGAGCTTCCAGTCCAGCTGGCCATAGCCCACGTCTACGGCATAGACCTTCTGGGCGCCGTTTTGCAGCATACAGTCGGTGAAGCCCCCGGTGGAGGCCCCGATATCGGCGCAGACCTTGCCGGTAAGGGTCAGCGGAAAGGTCTTCATGGCCTTTTCCAGCTTCAGGCCGCCCCGGCTGACGTAGGGCAGGGCATGTCCCCGCACCTCGATCTGTGCGGTGTTGGGCACCGCCGTGCCGGGCTTGTCCACCCGCTGACCGTCCACAAACACGCTGCCAGCCATGATGACGGCCTGGGCCTTCTGGCGGCTTTCCATATGCCCCTGCTCCACCAGCAGCACGTCCAGTCTTGTTTTATTGCTCATGCAGCATCTCCTTCACACTGTCTGCCACGCTCCGGGCGTCCAGGCCGAAGGCCCTGTACAGCTGGTCCACCGTGCCCTGGGGGGCAAATCGGCCGCCCAGATTCTTCAGGGTCAGGCAGCGGGGCTCCACCCGCTCCTGGGCCAGAATGGCGGCGATCCGCTGGCCCACACAGCCGGTGGCCATGCAGTCCTCCAGCACCAGCAGGCGCTCCGTGCCGGAGAGGGCCTCCTTCACCGCGCCGCTGTCCAGGGGACAGATCTGGTTCAGCTTCAGCACCCGGACCCGGATCCCCATCTGGGCCAGAAGGTCCGCCGCGTCCAGGGCCTGGTTCACCAGAATGCCGTAGGTCAGGATCGTGGCGTCCTCGCCCTCCCGCAGGCAGGCAAAGGCTCCGTCGCCGCCGTCCTCCCGGTAGCGGCCCTGGCCGCCCCGAGGATACCGCACCGCCACGGGGCCGTCGATCTCCTCCACCGCCCGGTGCAGCATCCGCCGCAGCTCAGCAAAGCTGGCGGGACACAGCACCGTCATCCCCGGCACCTGGGACAGGTACATGGGGTCGAAGCAGCCGTGGTGGGTCTCGCCGTCGGCTCCTACCAGTCCTGCCCGGTCCACCCCCAGCACCACGTGCAGGTGGTTCAGGGCCACATCGTGCAGCAGCATATCATAACCCCGCTGCAGGAAGCTGGAATACACTGCAAACACCGGCACCATGCCCTGCTGGGCCATACCGGCGCACATGGCCACCCCGTGGCCCTCGGCAATGCCCACATCGAAAAAGCGCTTGGGCAGGGCGTGGGCAAACTCCGTCAGCCCCGTGCCGTCCACCATGGCGGCGGTAACGGCGCAGATCCGGTCGTCCTTTTGGGCCAGGTCCAGCAGCTCATGGCCAAACACGGTGGAAAAGCTCTCCCCCGACGGCTTCAGGGGCTTTCCGGTCTTCACATCGAAGGGACCAACGCCGTGGTACTTCCCCGGCTCCTGCTGGGCGTAGGGGTATCCCTTTCCCTTGACGGTGTGCACGTGCAGCAGCACCGGCCGGCGCATATCCCGGGCCAGCACCAGCATCTGGGTCAGGGTCTCCACATCGTGGCCGTCCACGGGACCCATATAGGTAAAGCCCATGTTTTCAAACACCGTGCTGCCGGGCAGCAGGGATTTTTTCAGGGCTGTTTTCACATCGTGGCTCATGGCGTACACCCGCTTGCCGGTCTGGCTGCCGGTGAGCATCTGGCGATAGCGCCGCTTGAACTCGTAATACTCCGGCGTGCTGCGCAGCCGGGACAGGTGCCGGGACAGGCCGCCCACGTTGGGGTCGATGGACATGCCGTTGTCGTTGAGGATCACGATCAGCGGCTCTCCGCTGGCTCCGGCGTCGTTGAGCCCCTCGAAGCTCAGACCGCCGCCCATGGCGCCGTCGCCGATCAGGGCCAGCACATGATAGTCCTTCCCCTGCAGGGTCCTGGCCCGGGCCATGCCCAGGGCCACCGACACGGAGTTGGAGGCGTGACCGGCGATAAACGCGTCGTGTACGCTCTCCCAGGGCTTGGGGAAGCCGGACAGGCCCCCGAACTGCCGCAGGGTATCGAACAACTCCCGCCGCCCGGTCAGGGCCTTGTGGACATAGCACTGGTGGCCCACGTCGAATACCAGCCGGTCCACGGAGGTGTCGAACACCCGGTGGATGGCCACGGTAAGCTCCACCACCCCCAGATTGGAGGCCAGGTGTCCGCCGGTCCGGGATACCTCCCGCACCAGGAAATCCCGCAGCTCCGCACAGAGCTGCCGGGCCTGATTTTCATTGAGCCCCTTCACATCGGCGGGGCTGTCCATATGGTCTAAAATCAACGATATCGCTCCATTTCAGCGTGAGAGATGCAGGGCGTGCATGATCCGGGCCACCCGGTATACCACACTGGTGCACTGGTTGATGGCCACGGTTTTGCCCAGGGCCTTGCCGCCGATGGTAATGCCGGAGATCAGCGCCGTGGCCCCGATGGAGATCAGCACCGAGGTGGTGCTCAGGTCCCTTTGCAGGTGGGTGACGATCACCGCCGCGGTGGAACCGCTGACGATGCCGCAGATGTCACCCACCACGTCGTTGCACACGGAGGACACCTGGTTGGCATTCTGCAGCAGGCGGATGGCCGCCTTGGCGCCCTTTTCCTTGTGGGCGGCCATGGAGTGGAAGGGCTTGGGGTCCGCCGCCGTAACGGCCACGCCGATCATGTCGAACACGATGCCCAGGCCGATGAACACGGCCAGCACCAGCGCCGCCACAACGTATCCCGTGCCCTCCAGGGCGGTGGTGGAGAAAAAGCTCAGCAGCGCCGACAGCACCACCGCCAGCACGAACACCCGCAGGGCCCAGCCCCGGCCGCTTTTCTTTTTCCCGCCGTTTTTGTCCTTGCTCCTGTCGCGTTCGCTCAAGAGTAGATCCCTCGCTTTGTTGTTATAGTACACTGAACAGGGCAACGCCGAAGGTTAATCTTACGGCTTAGGTGCGGGTTGGATTTCCCCGCAGCGCGCCTTCCGTCGCCGGTCAGGTGGTTTCCCGTTAGGCGCTGCGCCATGGTGTTGCCGGCCATGGGACCCGATTGCCACTTAGTCCGCACTGCAATCCCTCCGGCGTCCCGTGAGGACAGCCTAGGTGATTTCCACAGCGGTCAGACCGTCTCTTAGCCTCTTTTGCAGCCAGGGTTTCAAGGGAATCAACACAGTCTCCCTGGCCGGGGAGACCGGTGCTTCCACTTCCCTATCCACCCTGCCCACGCAAGGCAGGCTACTCTGCACACAGCGTTACGGCGGTAAAGCCGGGTAGCACCGCATTGCAGGTTCATCATCTGCCTCGTACACAGGTCGCTTGACCACAGGGGGAGTACGCCTGTGCACAACAGCAGGTCTCCACGGTGGCAGGGTCGGGTCCTCCATGCCATTGGAGGGCGCCCTACCATCGCAGACGCGGGGGCTCCCGCGTCTCCCCCCAGCACCCACCCCAAACTGGGCGTAAGCAGCAGGCACCAGGGACTTCACAGTTGTGCCCTTTAAAGGATTTTTAGGCCCTTCTTACAAGACGGCAGATCCGACTAGGATACTGCGCCGCTGTTCAGTAATTAAGTATATTAGCACACTTTTTCCAAATATTCAAGCATTTTATGCAATATATTCCGTATAAAATGCGGCAGGGACCGCCGCAAAACGGTCCCTGCCGGGAAAAATCACAGAATGATGCAGATCAGGCCGCCGCTGCCGTCATTTATGATCCGCTCCAGAGCCTCCCGCAGCTTCTTCTGGGAGTCCAGCGGCATCCGCCGGAGCTTTGCCTGCAGGTCGTCTCCCACGATCTCGTGGAAGCTGCGGCCGAAGATGTTGGACTGCCAGAGTTCGCTGGTGTCTCCCTCGAACTCCTGGAGCAGATAGTTCACCATGTCCTCGGACTGCTTTTCATTGCCCACAATGGGCGAAACCGTGGTGGCGATGTCCGCCCGGATCATGTGGATGGAGGGAGCGCTGGCCTTCATGCGGACGCTGTAGCGGCCGCCCTGGCGGACGATCTCCGGGTCCTCCAGGTTCAGCTCCTCCACGCTGGGCATCACAATGCCGTAGCCGGTGTCCAGCGCCGCCTGCATGGCGGGAGCCAGGCGGTCATACTCCTTCCGGATGGCGGCCAGGCTGGTCAGAAGCTGCATCAGGTCGCCGTCGTCCGTCACGGACAGGCCCGACTGGCGGCTCAGGGTGTCGTAAAACAGGCTCCGGGGCAGGTCCAGGTCCGCCTCGGCAATGCCGATCCCCAGGTTCAGGCTGCGGATGGAGGCGGCGGAGATATCCCCCTCCCCCTGCAGGGCGGACAGACAGTCCCGCAGCTGCCGCACATGGGCCAGGTCCGCCGCCTCCCGGCGCACCGCCTGGTATACGCCGGTTTTGATGGGGTGGTCCGGCGGCAGAGCCTCCACCCAGGCCGGCAGGAACAGGTCCAGCTCCCGCAGGGGAAATTCATACAGCAGCCCCTGCAGCAGCTCCGTGATCTCCTGCTCCCCCAGCTCCAGACAGTTCACCGGCAGGCAGCGGACGTCGTACCGCCGCTCGATGTCCGCTGCCATGGACTGGGCCCGGGAGCCCTGGGGCTGGGCGGAGTTCAGCAGCACCACAAAGGGCTTGCCAAGCTCCTGCAGCTCCCGGATCACCCGCTCCTCGGCCTCCAGATAGTCCTCCCGGGGGATCTCCGTGACGCTGCCGTCGGTGGTGACCACGATGCCCACGGTGGAGTGGTCGCAGATGACCTTCCGGGTGCCCAGCTCCGCCGCCTCGGTCATGGGGATCTCGTGGTCGTACCAGGGGGTCATCACCATCCGGGGAGACAGGTCCTCATACTGGCCCACGGCGCCGGGCACCATATACCCCACGCAGTCGATGAGCCTTACGGAGAACGTGACCCCCTCCTCCATGCGGACCTCCACCGCCTCCTCCGGCACGAACTTGGGTTCGGCGGTCATGATGGTGCGGCCGGAGCCGCTTTGGGGCAGCTCATCCCGGGCCCGGTCCCGGCGGTAGCCGTCCTGGATATTGGGCAGCACCTGGGTCTCCATAAAGCGCTTGATGAAGGTGGATTTTCCGGTGCGCACCGGCCCCACCACGCCGATGTAAATGCTGCTGCCGGTGCGGGCCGCCATATCCTGATAAATGGATGCGGACTGATTCATGGTCCATTCCTCCTGCTCCATAACATCTTGTCTGGTGCTACTCTATGCGTCCCCGGGCCGGGATAGTCGGAAAATTTTTACAGAAAAAGCCGACAACCTGTTGATTAATAGGCAATACCTGTGTTAAAATACAGGTCAAACAGGTTCGTTAAAAATCCAACAAAAAGGGGGATGCCCATATGGAACAGTCCAGCACAGACCGCCGGGTGCGAAAAACCAAAAAGCAGCTGCGCCTGGCGCTGATGGAGCTGCTGGCGGAAAAAAGCGCCAAGTCCATCTCCGTGCGGGAGCTGACCGAGCGGGCGGATATCAACCGCGGCACCTTCTATATCCACTATCGGGACGTGGGGGACCTTCTGCAGCGGCTGGAGGATGAGATGGCGGACCGGCTGACGGCTCTGTGCAAGGACCACAAGCCTGAGGACTCCACATGGGAGCAGTTCCCCTTCCTGAGGGACCTGTACCGCTTTATCCTGGACAACGCCGACCTGTGCCGGGTGCTGCTGGGTCCCAACGGGGACATCGCCTATACCAACCGCATCTGCTGCATTCTGCGGGATTGTTTTCTGTATGACTTCCTGTCCCAGTTCTATCCCGGGGACCGGCAGCGGCTGAACCACTTCTGTTCATTTATCGTGTCGGGCAACCTGAATCTGGCGCTGTCCTGGCTGCGGGACGGGGGGCAGGAGTCGCCGGATGAGATGGCCCGTCTGGCGGGCAGTATCATCATGGGCGGCGTCAGCGCCCTGGGTGCGCCAAGTCTGTAACAGGCCCGGAATCCCCTGCAGCTGCTTATAAACAACACCCCTCATGCAGGCGCATAAACCTGCATGAGGGGTGTTTTTTTCTGTTTCCCGGTTCGATGCAATTGCTTCTGGAAGCTCTGTCTTTGCTTACAGTTCGTTTCCCTCGTCCGGCGGCTGGACCAGCAGGGCCTCTCCGGCCGGGGCGTCGGTGAAGTCCAGCTGCACCACCGCCTGGGCGGTGTTCACGGAGCAGCTGACGCATTTGCCGCGCTCTGCGGCTGCGGCGGCGCAGCGGTTCAGAAGGTCCGTTAGAATTTCCCGGTTCAGCCCGCCGCCCCGCCAGTGGAACACGAAATGGGGCTGCTTTTTCCGCAGGGCCTGGCGGGCGCGGTTCTCCACGTCCTCCGGCTTGGTGAAGGACAGGGGGCGGTAGTAGTACCCCTTGTCCGCCGTGCAGGGCGGCAGCGGAAGCACCAGCGTCTCGTGATCCCGGAAGATGTGCCGGTCGTCCAGGTTGAAATAGTCGTACCGGGGCGTTCCCCGCTGGAGGGAGTTGTCAAAGGTGGCGTCCAGGTGATAGCGCTGGCCGTCCACCGTTATCACGTTCCAGGTGTGGCGGTATTTCACGCCCCGCTCCGGGGCCGCCTCGCTGAGGGCCACGATGCAGGGCAGCTGCACCGCGTCGCACAGGGCCTTCACCGTTTTGGCAATGCCCTCGCACACCCCCACCCCCTGGGTCAGGGGGCCGATGATCTCGTGGGAATAGGGCTTTTTCAGCTTGTCATACCGGATGTTCTCCAGAATGAAGGCGTGGATGGCCAGCTCCTTGTCCCGGTCGCTTTTCCCCTGCAGGGGCCGGGCCAGACGGTCCAGCCGGGCGGCCACCGCCTGGCGGTGCTGGCGGATCTTCCCCTTGTCGAACAGATACTCCGGCAGAAGCTCCACATGGTCCGCCCCGGGCATCCACCGGTACTGAAACCCGGTGACGTAGAACAGCAGCGGCGTGTCCAGCTTCAGCCGCAGATAGATGTCCGACAGCTCCGGGCCGTCCAGCCGGGGCACCCGGATCCCCGGGGCCAGGGCCTCCATACCCGCCAGCATGGCGTCGTATACCCCGCGCTTTTCCCGGTCCAGCTGCCGGTAATAATAGCCCGCCATCAGCGGCAGGCGTGGGGCAGCAGCTCCCGCACCTGCCCGGCCAGCCGGTCAAACTGGTCGCAGGACAGGGCCTGTGCCCCGTCGGACAGGGCGCAGGCCGGGCGGTCGTGCACCTCCACCATCAGGCCGTCGGCTCCGGCGGCCACGGCGGCCAGCGCCAGGGGAGCCACCAGCTCCGCCCGTCCGGCGGCGTGGCTGGGGTCCACGATCACCGGCAGGTGGGTCAGCTTTTTCAGCACCGGAATGGCGGCAATGTCCAGAGTGGCCCGGCTGTCGGTTTCGAAGGTCCGGATGCCCCGCTCACACAGGATCACCTGCCGGTTGCCCCCGGCCAGGATATACTCCGCCGCCTGCAGAAGCTCCGTCACGGTGGCGGACATGCCCCGCTTCAGCAGCACGGGCTTCCTGACCTGGCCCAGGGCCTGGAGCAGGGCGAAATTCTGCATATTCCGGGCCCCGACCTGCAAAATATCCACCTGATCCAGGTCCTCCATCTGGCGGGGGTCCGTGATCTCCGTTACCACCGGCAGTCCGGCCTCGCGGCCGGCCTCCGTCAGCATGGAAATGCCCGCCTGGCCCAGTCCCTGGAAGGAATAGGGGGAGGTCCGGGGCTTGAATACCCCGCCCCGCAGCAGCTGCGCTCCGGCGGCCTTGACCCGCCGGGCGACCCCGGCCATCTGTACCTGGGATTCCACGGCGCAGGGCCCGGCGATCAGGCAGAACTCCGCCCCGATCCGGGCGTCGCCCACCTCCACCACGGTGTTGTCCGGGTGGGCGGCCCGGCTGGCCAGGCGATAGGGCGGCGTAATGCGCCGCACGTCCAGCACATAGGGCAGGGCCGCCAGGCCCTCCGGGTCCAGCCGCCAGGTGTCTCCCACCAGGGTCAGCACATCGGCATCCCGGCCCGGGGTCCGGCCGATCCGCACCCCCTGATTCATCAGGCGCACCGCCAGCTGCCGCAGGGCGGGCTCCTGGGTGTCTTTTTGGATAACAACGATCATATGATCCTCCATGCGGCTGTGCCGCTGTATATTCCCGGATATTGTACCGCAATGCGCGGGTTTTTGCAACCGGGGAATATGCAGAATGCAATAACTGAAATACGGATAATTTCTATATATATATATAGCTTGACGATTGATAATGTGTATGCTATGATAGATGCAGGCCATCAGAATAGACAAAACGCGATGCTTTCAGGCGGAAATATTTTCTATTTTGACGGCCTGCATGGCTCATCCCATCCAACCGGACATAAACGGAGGTATCAGATGAAAAGACTGCCGAAAATGCTCTGCGCCCTGATTCTTTGCGCCCTGATGGTGACTGCCGCAGTTTCCTGCGGCCAGAAGCCCGCCCAGCAGCTCCAGGACCCGCCCCAGCAGGAGGACCCCCAGCCTGCCCCGGAGCTGAAGATCGCCGTGGACAGCGATCCGGCCCGTTCCGCCGTCATCCACTGGTTTTATTCGGAGGAGGGGCAGGCCCTGTTCGGGGACAAAGATCTGAATGACGTGCTTTTCTCGGTGGACCCCCGGGATATCGCCCAGGAGCTGAAGCTGGGGAACTATGACGCCGCCGTGTGCGCCCCCGATCAGAAGGCCCTGCAGCTGCTGGGCGGCTATGAGTCCATGCCCCTGCTCAAGGACGCCGTGATCTTTGTCCACGGTAACATCGGGCAGGAGGATGCGGACTATAACCTGTCCTCGGAGACCCTCCGCAGCATATACGCCGGCACCGCCCCCCTTTTCTGGGATGAGGCACAGACTCAGCCGCTGGTTCCCGCCTATGGCTATGCCAACGATGCCCAGGACCCCCTCTGGCAGCTGATGTCGATGCAGTTCGGCTTCACCGCCGACGCGCCGGATATCCTCCCAACGGGGACATGGGGCAACCCTGTGTGGGCCACTGTTGAGACCGGACGGGTGGGATCGCCGCTGTTCCCCCTGCACTATAACTGGCTGTTCGGTGAGGCGGGAATCAACGGGTCGGTGATCTCCGTGGACGGCGTGCGGCCCACAGACGCGACGCTGGCGGACGGGTCCTATCCCTTCACCCTGTCCTATTACGGCCTGTATTGGCCCAGCCATCCCCAGGCTCGGCAGATCGCCGCGATCTTACAGGGCGTGCAGGCTATGCAGACTGCGGACTGACTGCTTCCCGGCGTCGTCCTCTCTTTTTTCGGAAAACAGTTGCCGTAACGGCGAAAATATACTATACTGTTTATTTGACAGTGCCGCTGGCACAATTTACCGGAAACAGGACGATGGATATGAAAACAAGCGACTTTAACTATGAATTACCGCCGGAGCTGATTGCCCAGACGCCCATCCCCCAGCGGGACGCCTCCCGGCTGCTGGTGCTGGACAAAAATACCGGCGCATGGCAGCACCGGCATTTTTACGACCTGCCGGAGTATCTCCGGCCCGGCGACTGCCTGATCCTCAATAATTCCCGGGTGCTTCCGGCCCGTCTGCTGGGCCACCGGCTGCCCGGCGGCGGGGCCTGCGAGGTGCTGCTGCTGATCGACCGGGGAAACAAGACCTGGGAGTGCCTGGTGCGGCCCGGCAAGCGCATGCGCACCGGGGCGAAGCTGTCCTTCGGCGACGGGGAGCTGACGGCGGAGGTGGTGGAGGAGCTGCCCGGCGGCAACCGCCTGGTGCGCTTCGATTATGAGGGAATTTTCCTGGAGGTGCTGGAGCGTCTGGGGAAAATGCCCCTGCCCCCCTATATCAAGGAGGAGCTTCAGGACCAGGAGCGCTATCAGACGGTGTACTCCAAGGTCAACGGCTCCGCAGCCGCCCCCACGGCGGGCCTGCACTTCACCCAGGAGCTGCTGGATCAAGTATCCGCAATGGGTGTAAAGCTGGGATACGTTACACTTCATGTGGGCCTGGGGACCTTCCGCCCGGTGAAGGAGGACGAGATCGAGGGCCACGAGATGCACAGCGAATACTGCGTGATCCCCCAGGAGACGGCGGACCTGATCAATGAGACCAAGAAAAACGGCGGCCGGGTCATCTGCGTGGGCACCACCTCCTGCCGCACCATCGAAAGCTGGGCCGCAGAGGACGGCACCATGACGGCCAGCGCCGGATGGACGGATATCTTCATCTATCCCGGGTATCGGTTCAAGGTACTGGACGGTCTGATTACCAACTTCCATCTGCCGGAGTCCACTCTGATTATGCTGGTGTCCGCCCTGGCGGGCCGGGAGCACGTCCTGGCGGCATATCAGGAGGCGGTGAAGGAGCGCTATCATTTCTTCAGCTTCGGCGTAATCCCTTTCAATTTGTCTTACAGAAATATGATCTTCCAAATGGAGCCGAAC
>OKSC01000591.1_pt1 | contig 41888 bp, 23 predicted proteins | sample 1601161 | NCBI WGS metagenome assembly OKSC01 (sample SAMEA3541552, study PRJEB24748) | human gut metagenome | biome: human gut; feature: human-associated habitat; material: faeces | place: China | collected 2012 | reverse complement strand
TCAGTCGGATTTGCATAGAAACGATTATTTTCCGAAACTCGATAGGTGGTTGAAAAGCATTAGCTCCGGGAAATATGAAAAAAATCGAACGGATATGTTTTCAGTTCTTGAGCCGTATATGAATGATGCGATAAAAAATGCTACTCATTTGCAGCAACAAAACAAAGATCAATTACCTTCAAATTCAAAACCGGGAACAAAAGTTTATGAATTGATTGAGATGTTAAAGCCGTATTTTTAATGTTTTTTGAATAATAAAAGGTTGTCTTTTCAAGAAAGAATGAAAAGATGATAAGTGCGAGGATGGCACTTTAAAGAAATTCCGGATGAAGATATAGTGCGAGGGGAACACCTTAAAAAGAAATCCCGCTTGAAGATTTTGCCCCTTACGAGAGTGAGGGGCTTTCTTTTTGTCAAAGAAGTGGTTGCTGAAAATTGAGAAAACAAGACAAGGACGGCGTCCGAAAAATTCTCAATCGAAGGTTTATGTGAGTAAAAAAGATCAAGAAGAATGAATAAAGAAAGGTTATCGAACGATGCCTTTATTGTGAAATATATATAGTGTTTGTCTGTCATCAAAACACAAGATATGGTGGTTTAATTGTGATACTGACGACAGACTATAAACAAAACCGCTTTACCCCAATAATAGCCCACCACAGGCTAATATCCGTAATCCGAGGTAAAGCAAAAATAGCCAAAATCGGCTAAAAAGCACTATATTTTACAATAAAACGCAAATTTGGCAACCATTCTTGAGAAAGTGTGGTTGCCATTTTTCTTACTTTTTCTCGATTTGGAACGAAAAAACACCCTGAAAAGGGTGGGTGGTCAGCGCTTTTTTACACACAGCAATAGGTACTGCTGTATCATAAAGGGGCAAGAAAAAGGAGATTTTTATGGTAAATTATAGGCTAATTATCGAATATCATCAAAGAGGAAACAATAATACGCAGGTTGCTACCCTTTGCAGTTGTTCCCGAATGACTGTTTGGAAAGTTGTGAATAGAATAAGGGAAACAGAAATCTCAATAGATGAATTATTGAAATTAGGCAACGAGGAATTGAAGAATATTATCTTTCCCGAATATATGAAGAAAGGAGTAGGTTTTCTGATTCCGGACTTTAAGTGGGAAGAATTTCAAATGCGAAAACATCAATCTTCACTTCGGTTGTGTTGGCGAAGATATTGTAAGCGCGCTTTGAAACAAAATCTTAAAGCGTATAGTTGGGCAAGTTTTGTTTTCTTGTATGGGCAATTTCGTAAGCCGTGTTCTGATGAAGATGATCCAAAAGATAAAGTGAGAAACAAGTTGAAACACTACAATTTGATGTTGTCGTATTGCAACCCAAACGGCGAGCAATATCAAAAGTTAAAGAAAGAAAAGGAAGAGTGGCTTAAGTCACTACACCTTGACGAAAGCAAAATAGTAGACAAAACCTATGAGTTATATTACACGAACATGTATGATGGTGAAGTGTAAAAACTTGTTTCCATTATTTCTGCATATTTGTTTTGCTAGGGTGAAAGTCGTATTTGCGTTTATAGGCACGGCTAAGAACGTAAACTGACGAAAAATTTAGTAGTTCCGCAATCTTCGTAACGGTAAGCTTATTTTCTTCTATCAAAAGTTTTGCTGTTTTTAGTTTGGCGTTTTGGCAATAATCTGAAATCGTTTGATTGGTGTATTTTTTAAAAATAGTGGAAAGATAATTATAATTATAGTTCATTGCAGTTGCAATTTGTTGTAAATTATTCAATGAAAAGATATGTGAATCTATATAGTTCATAATTTGATAACAAAGTATGTCTGCCTTATCGATATTGTTTCATTGCTGAATGTTACAGGGTGTTTCAATTGGAAAAAATTATCTAAAAGTAAAAATATTTAATCTTTTGGTAAAAAAAAACCATTTTCAAATTTCATTGAATATGCTACAATTAATTTGAGTGAAAATATTAAACTAATATGGTGGAAAAGGTTATGATTATTTTCTCCAACGGCAAAACGTGTGCAGATATTGTTTTGCCCACTTGTGCGAGTCCATGTGAAAGATTTGCTGCTGACGAATTAAAAAAATATTTAGATTTGATTACAAACGAAAAATTTTCCATAATTACAACGAAATCTTTAAAAAAGGATTTTAATATTTATGTTGGAGCGACTCAAAAAGCGTTAAGTTTGTTTGAAAACGAATATTTGTCTTTGGGACAAGACTCTTTTGTGATTAGAAATGTAGGTAACGATTTATTTTTATTTGGTAGAGAGAGTGTTTATAGTCAAAGTGCTACGATTTATGCTGTTTACGAATTTTTGGAAAAATATCTCGGGGTAAGATTTTATGCCGTTGATGAAGAAATGGTCCCTAAAAAAGAACATATTGAAATTGACGATATAGATATTTTGAGTAATCCTTCGTTTATCAATAGACAACCCTTATATGGGACACAAAGAAAAAATGCACAGTTTGCATTGAAATTAAGGATAAAAGATAAATACGTAGCAGATTTACTCGGAGGGAGTCTTGATTTAGAATGGGGTACTGCGCAAGGTCATAATTTTTACGATTTAATTCCTCCTGCTGTCTATGAAAAAGAACATCCAGAGTGGTTTGATAAAGAAAATGGCGAACTTTGTTTTTCGCAAGAAAGCTTAACCGATGAGTTGTTTGAGGTTCTAAAGAGAGAAATTATTAGTCATCCCAATGCAAAATATTTTGCTTTATCTCAAAACGATACGGTAAAATCTTGTCAATGTGATAAGTGTAAAGCTAGTTACGAAAAATACGGGGTAACAGGCACAATGATGCGTTTTGTAAACCATGTGGCGAAAATGATTGAAGAATGGTCGAAGGAATCGTGTCATAATCGGGAAATTTATATTGTCACCTTCGCGTATTATTTTAGTATCAAACCGCCCGTTGTAAAAAATAAAAAAGGCGAATATATCGCAATTGACGAGAGCTGTATCCCCAACAAAAACGTATATATTTTCTTTACAACGATTGATTTTTGTTTTTATCATGAACTTGCGGATACGACTTGCGAGTGGAATAAGGATTTTCTCGATACCTTTTACGGTTGGAAATCGTTGGTTGGAGAAAGAATACATGTTTGGAATTATTGTACGAACTACGTACATTATTTATATCCGTTTTTTAATTTTGAATCTTGGCAAAAAAATTACAAATTTTTTAAAGATAATGGGGTTCGTTATCTATTAGATCATGGTAATTGTGAAACAGAATTTGCAGATATGGCAGAAATGAGAGCTTATTTGGCCTCAAAATTAATGTGGGACGTGAATTTGAACGTCGAAGAAGAAGCAAAAGGTTTTATACAAGCTTATTATAAAGAAGCGGCGAAAGAAGTTGAGGAATATCTTAAATTATTGAGAGAACGTTTCAAAAAGATAGACGAAATCGAAGGCTATCATTTGCGAGTTTATAATTTGCCACAAGAGATGTATGCGAAAAGTAATTTTCCGATAGAATTTATTGAAAAATTACGGACTACATTTGCACGTGGATTTGATAAAATAGAAAAAATAGAAGACGAAGCGAAGCGAGCGCTTATAAAGAAAAGACTTATGCGAGTGGATTTATCTGCACGCTATTTACTGCTTATCAATTACGATGAATATTATCAAACGGGAAAAGAAGAATTTATAGAAAAATATTTACAAGATATAAAATATTGCGAGATTGCGAATTTTAGAGAAAGTATGTCTATGGATAATATGCAGATATTGCAGGAGAGGGCATTAAAAGGAGTGTTATACAGGTACGATTTATGGTAAAAGAGATCAGTTTTAAAAAAGGAGAATTTTGGTACGGGGGAGCAACCAACGATGGGTATTTATTTCCGTTGACCGATAAGGATATTTATTCTATTGATTTAACGTACAACGATACGTATAATCAAGTTAATCCGTTATACGTAAGTTCTGAAGGACGGTATATATGGTTAGAAAATGCAGGAAAAATTTCATTCGACCAGGGCAAAATAACCATAAGTGCAGATGAAATTGAAATTTTCGAAGACGGGAAAACATTGAAGGAAGCCCAACTTGTAGCGATGGAGCGCCACTTTAAACCCAACGGGCTATATCCAGCCGAGATTTCCTTCAAAGCGCCACAAATATGTACGTGGATTTATATGATGGAAAACCAAAATGAAAAAGGCGTTTTGGAATATGCAAAGACTTATATAAATTCAGACGGAAAACCGGGCGTGTTAATTATAGATGATACTTGGCAACAGGCATATGGAGATTGGGATTTCAACGAGGAAAGATTTGGAAATCCTAAACAGATGATTGATATCCTCCATCAGTGGGGATTTAAAGTCGTTTTGTGGTTAGTTCCATACGTACATACAAACACGAAGGCATTTCAAGAGTTAAAACACAAAGACGTTTTTATCGAAGAGAACGGACGCTTGTTGGAATGTACGTGGTGGCAAGGAACGGGTTATGCGTTAGATTTTTATAAACCGAAAGCACGCGAATGGTTTAAAGATCAAATTCAGCATTTGAAAAAAGAATATGGTGTGGATGGATTCAAGCTTGACGGGGGCGACGGGCAGTTTTACGGAAAAGAATATGCGCTTTCCAATGAACAAAATCGGCTTTGGTCAGAAGCGGTGGATATCAGCAAAGACAAAGAAGCGATAGTGGAACTTCGTGCTTGTTATAAAAATGCTGGTAAAAATTTTATGTCTCGTTTGGCGGACAAGGCGCATATTTGGGGAGTGAATAAGGTTAAATGTAAAAATCATCACGACGATTCTTATTTGCAATACGGCTTATCTACATTAATACCTGATATGTTGACACAGAGTTTAACGGGTTATTATTACGGTTGTCCTGATATGGTTGGAGGAGGTCTTAATTCAACGTTTGATAACGCTAAATTGGATAACGAATTACTGATAAGAAGTTTGCAATGTTCTATGGCATTGCCTATGATGCAGTTTTCATATGCGTTATGGAACGTTAAAGAAAACCGTTTGGATGAGCATTTTAAACAGGTTATAGATATCCGTGAAAAATTAGTTGATTATATCGTGGAGTTGGCAAAAAATGCAAGCGTAACAGGCGAGCCGATTGTACGATATATGGAGTACGAATATCCGAAACAAGGTTTAGAGAATATAAACGATCAGTTCTTGTTGGGGAACAAGTATTTAGTTGCTCCAATTATACAAAAAGGACAAACGAGCAAAACGGTATGTTTCCCTAAGGAAACAAAATGGAAAGATATATTAACTGGCATTGAATACAATGAACAAAAAGTTTCTTTGGCAGTAGATATAAATACAATTTTAATTTTTGAAAAAATAATTTAAAGAGGTGTAAAATGATGAAGAAGAATTTTAAAAAGACAATGGCTTTGTTACTGGCGTCGTGTGCGCTTACTTCGACGATGGTGGCTTGTGGCCCGCGCGGACATGGAATCGATTCTCATACCATCGTATTTACCGTATTCAACGGTGGATGGGGAAGCGCATGGGCGGAAAGAGCGGTAAATGAGTGGAATTCCGCAAATGCAGAATCAACGGGTTATCGTATTGAATTGAATCCTAATAAAGACGAATGGTTTACGCATCAAGCAAATCTTGAGGCAGGGACAGCTATAGACGATATTTATTTTAGCAATGCAGACTATAAATGGGCGTATGCAAAAAATGCTTTTGAAGATTTAACGGATGTTTGGAATTCGACTCCTACTGGAGAATCGAAAACGGTTATGACAAAATTGAAAACCAACGAAAAAGAGTTTGTCGATCTTATCTTTAAGAACCCTAATGATAATAAATATTATGGATTGCCCTTGGCTACGGGGTTGCAAGGCTTTATTTACGACCACGATATTTTCTTGCAAAAGGGCTATTTAATTGCAGATGAGAAAACTCCTGACGGAAAATCGAAATTGATTACGGATCCTGCGCAAAAACTTTCTGCGGGGAGAGATAAGGAATACGGAACGTTTGACGATGGACATCCTTTAAATATGGAAGAATACAATTTAATGATTAATGCGATTGCTGCTACGTCGAATATGTATGCATATTTGTGGGGTGGAAGTTACGATTATTATTTTGATTCGTTAAACACGACAATGATTGGCGATTATGATGGTTACGAAGCTCTGTTGGGTGCAATAAATCTTGATTTTACTTATACGAATCCAGTTACTAAGGAAGTGATTCAAATAAAAGAAGACAATGGATATGAAGTATATAAGATGGAAGGGAGACGGAAGTGGTTGAATTTCTTGTATGATTACGTAAGTAATCCGCTTTATTATCATCCGTCTTCTGCAAAAAGCACCTCTCATACAGATGCACAAAAGAAGTTCGTTTACGGTGCGGCTTATAAAGGAACGACCGCTGATAAACAATCGGCATTCCTTTATGACGGAATTTGGTGGGAGAACGAAGCGCGGGCAAATTTCAATTCTTTGTCTGGGCGTGGCGATAAGTCCTATACTTATGGTACTCGAAATTATAGAATGATGATGATGCCGATTATAGATGAACATCAAATGGAACAGGACCGTTATATTGTGTCTACGGCAGACGATTTGAATATTTGCGTTAAAAAGCAAAAAGACCCTGAAAAGCTGAAATGTATTAAAAATTTCTTGACGTATTTGTATTCCGATGCAAAACTTTTAGATATTGATAATACGACGAATATGCTCGTTCCTTTCAATTATGAAGCTACGAAGGAACAACGTGCAGAAATGTCGGTGTTTGGACAAAACATACGTAAGATTTACGAGTCGGATAAAGTACAAGTATTTAGAAGAATTGTATTGGATACATATTATAAAACAAGCTTGAGAGAGGCATATGTCGACGGGAAATCTGTTGGCTATGCGGTTGATGCTATGCTGAGAGGTCCAGGGATTGTAACGAAAGGTAATTCAACGACGATTTTTGATGATACGTACACTTATTTCAAAAATAGGTGGGGAGATTTAAGATGATAAAGCAAAAAACAAGCAAAGAACCTATGAATAAAAAGCAGATTAAACGTCGTCGATATTTATTCGTAGCATTGCTTTTAGCTTATCCATTGGCAAATTTCATAGTGTTTTATCTTTGGAATAATATTAATGCGTTTTTAATTACGTTTCAAAGAGTCGATTCTGTCACGTTTGATAAGTATTGGTGCGGATTAGACAATTGGACGAGAATGTTTAGAGATTTAAAAGCCGAAGGACAATTACTGGAATATGCTTTTAGAGGAGCGTATTTTTGGCTTTTAAGTTTAATAGGTATGCCATTTAATTTGCTTTTTGGCTATATTTTATTTATTAAAGTTCGCGGTTCGACAGCTTATCGAATGGCACTAATGATACCTGCTATGGTTTCGGGGCTTGTATTTGGTATGCTTTTCGGACAGCTGGCAGAAAATGTATTGCCTTTGTTAATGCAGAAAACTTTTGGGATAGAAACATTATCGCTGTTGTTAGATCCGAGATATAATATTCCAACGGTAATCATTTATTCGTTCTTTATTGGTTTTTCGGGAACTATTCTGATTTACATGAATTCCATGCGGGCGGCTACGGATGAAATTATCGAGGCGGCAAGAATGGATGGGGCTACTCATTTGAAAATATTTTGGCATATTTGTTGCCCTGTTTCGATTCCGACGATTCAAGCATTGATTGTGCCGGCTGTGGCAACTATGTTTGCGCCGAGTGGAGGAATTTATTATGTATTTTTCCAATATAACGCTCCGGAAAATTTGACGACGTTAAGTTATTACATATTTACCTTGACGAAAAATTATAAGGCGACTCAAATAGATTATTCGTATTCGGGGACATTAACTTTATTTTTCTCGCTAATAATGCTTCCTTTGGTTTTTTTAGTGAAGTATTTATTCGATAGGTTTAATCCTATGCGGGAGGATTTATGATAAGATTAAGAAAAAAAACTCAATTAAATAAGAATAATGTTTTTGAAAAAAAAGATCCAGCAGGTAACGTAATATGGGGTATTACGTACGGAACGTTGTGGATGATTTGTGTGGTTCAGGTATTAATGGTTTTTTGGATGATTTATACTTCTCTAAAAAACGACTTAATGCTGTTTGAGTCTATGTTTAAATTTCCGCCAATGAATAATTTACAATGGAAAAATTATGTAAAAATATTTGACCGTTTACAAGTACAAATATTCTCGGAAAAATACGGATATACAACATATACTTTTTGGGATATGATTTTAAACGGTCTAACATTGTCCATAGTGATGCCCATTTCAGGTATTGTTTCAACCGTTAGCATGGCGTATGCTTTAAGCAAATACAATTTTCCAGGTAGAAAATTTTTAATAAACTTAAATATCGTTTTAATGGTAGTTCCTAGTTTGGGAAGCCTTGCCGCGTCTTTGGAATTAAACCATGCAATAGGTAGATATGATAATTTACTTATGATGGCGATTATGGGGGGGACTCCATTTGGTATGCAACTGATAATCTATATGGGGATGTTTAAGGCTATTGATAATGAATATATGGAAGCCGCTAGAATAGATGGGGCTAAAGAACTTACAATATTGTTCCGCATTATATTACCTCTTGCGTTTCCTACTATTTTTATTTTTTATGCAATTGATGTAATGAGTACTTGGAATAATTACGAATTACCGCTTCTTTGGTTGCCGTCGTATCCGAATCTTGCATTTGGTATTTATCAGTTCCAGTATGATGCGGAAAAATATGGGGCAACATTGCCAGAGGTGTTGGCTGGATTTACTATCATTTCTATCCCGTCTATTATCTTCTTTGCCTCTACGCAAAAATTGATGGCGGCAAAGGTTGCAATCGGTGGGTTAAAAGGTTAAAAGAAAATATAAAATATAAAGAATAAAAGATTGAGAGGCTTTTATGAAAAAACTTTTATGCGGTGTGCTTTCTATTCTTTGCCTTGGAGCAATTAATTTAGGAATAGAAACGTTGTCGGTTTTAGCGAGTAATACGATTACAAACAAAGATTTTTTCTCTGCGACGGGTGGCACGCTTACGGCGTCCGAAGAAATAGACGGCGTAAAACTTGCGCTTTCAAACGTTTCTACTGAAATTAAAAATGAAGATATTGTGTCCGTGAGCTATAACAATTACATCAATGTATCCGATCTTGCAACAGGAATTACGTTTTGGAATTCTTCTGCGATAAATGCGCGCGAATTTGAGTTTATGAGCATCGTGCTTCGTGATAGCGAAGATCCTACACAAGTGATGACGACGCATTTGCAAAGAGGTGATTGGTATGGTAACGATTGGCAACTTGCAAGCGTTGGGTTGTGGGACGAATATACGTACACATATACGGGAAAACAAAATTATGTGTATAATGGAGTAGCAACGAGCGGCGCAGCGGCAGGACGCGAAAGAGTAACGGTTAATAATGGAAGTTACGTAATTCATGACGGCGCGGACGGAATGTGCGGTGGCGGCGATATGGGAAGCGTAATATGGGGAAGTGAAGGAACAGTTTCTCCGTTTACGTTCACATTTAGTAATTCCACGGTAATGATTAATAATCTCACGGTAGCTAATTTAACGGATGCGGCATATTTTGAAAAAGCAATTGCAAACGTAAGCGAAAGTGAGCAACCTGAATTGTATGATAATCTCAATGCTACATATGCGGCAAATCTTTTCTCGTCGGGCAAAGTGACGATGGAATTGCAGTTTGGTAACGTAACGGATGGGGAATTTGACGTTTACGTGCAAAAAATTGGCAATATATCATTGATGGGGCAGACGAACTCTATTATTGACAACGCAGGACCTGTCATTATTCCGCAGTCTTATTTTAACGATGGAAAATATGTTTTTGAAAAGAGAAGAATATATGATTTAGATAAGTTAAAATATAAAATTGTTTCTGTTTGGGATAATATAGATCAAAATCCTTCTGTCATATTGGAAGTGTATAATCAACAAAATGTAAAATATCAAGGGAATGAAGTATCATTTACCGATGGGGATTATTTTATAATTACTGCAACGGATTGTTATGGAAATATTACAACACTTACAACGAAACCATTGGATTTATTTTCGATAAATTTGAAAGATAACTATTACGTGGAAATATCAGACCAAGATGTTTGTTATGGCGTTTTAAACGATCTTCCAATTGGATATGGATATACGACAGCGTTATACGCTGGAACTGATACGGAGTATAATAATCCATTGACGGAAGAGAATTCTTATTTGTTCACGGATATTGGAAATTATAAAATAAAATTTCTCGTGTACAATCGAGATTTAGAGGTCGCCACCTATTATGCTGATTTAGAAGTTACGGATAAGATTTCTCCCACTATGAACTTCTCAGAAGTGTATAAAGACGAATACTCAATGAACGAAAATGTAACGATTCTTTTACCGATGGTGACGGACAATAATCCAAACGGGAATCCTACGGTGGACGTAAAAGTTTATTTTGATAATAAAGAAGTTGCGATTACAGACGGAAGCTTTATTCTTTCGGAAATTGGAACTTATGTATTAGAATATACCGCAAAAGATAAAAGCAACAATATTAGCGTAGAAAGAAAATCTGTGGTAAACACGGGGGCGGATTTCATTGCACCCAAAATGATTTTTGAGACAACGTATGCGGAAACTTATTCTGTAAATGATGAAATATCCTTAATTATGCCTATGATTACGGATAATGTAGATTCTTCCGCGACGATTAGCGTAGAAGCTGTTTTAAACGGAGAAGTTTTATCGGTTGAAAATGATATAATTAAACCTCAGGAAGCAGGAATTTTAACTATTACCTATTTTGCGAAAGATGCATCGGGCAACCAAACGATGCAACAAGTTAAATTAACGATCACAGAAAAAACGGCTAAAAAAAGCGGTTGTAGTGGTTCGTTGGCTCTTGGGTTGATACCAATTGGTTTATTCGGTGGGTTCTTTATGCTGAATTCTTTAAGAAAAAAAAGAAAAGGAGAAGAAAATGATGATAGCAAAAGTTAAAAAAAGAGTAGTGTCTTTATTGTCTGTCGTATGCGCCGTTGCTTTCGCTTTTGGTATAGGTGCGGAAGTTTCTTCGCAAGCTGAAGAAACTAGTGTTGTCCAGTCGAAAGTGGAAAAAGTATCGAATGGGATGAAGGTAACACTGGCTCCTACAGACGGAGAAACAGAAGCATCCTTTGATTATTGGAATTATGTAAACGTCAACGAACTTTTAAACGGCGAATTGTTACAAATGAAGATGATGCCGGAAGATGAATATACGGCAGAAGCAGAATCGGTTGTAATAACTTTACGCGATGTAGTTGATTCTTCTCAATGTATAGCTATTGTTGTGCATGTGTCGGATTCTTATTGGGGAATGAATGGTACTTATGGAAAAGTTTCTTTAACGGATGGACTTTCCGTAGCGAATAGCGTAACGATAAAAGGCACTTCACAAACAGTAGTTGGAAAAACCGAGCTTGTAAATGGAGATGTAGATAAATATACTACATACGGTGCAATAGACCTTGGGGATTGGACGGACGATAAAAACGGCTTTTTTAGTGCAGGACAGCCAAGTGAAGCGTTGCCAAATGGTAAGGCATTACATTCTTTAAATATAAAATATCAAAACTATACAGTACAAGCGAGCTGTGCAAGAAAAAATGCCTCGGGTGCAGTTGTAAGAACGCTCGCTAATATAAATAGTCAGGCTTATTTTGAGGCATCTACGAATATGTTGAATGATTCGGAGGCTCATAAGGCTTTAAAAAATCTATATACGCATGAACACGTAGAGAATCTTTTTTCGTCGGGGTATGCAACATTATCTTTTAAATTTGGTGGATTAAAAACTGAAAAAGTTTCGTTTTGTATTCAGCAAGTCGGTGGTGTTGATGTAACGGAATGCATTGATTCGTCTGCTCCGTTGGTAATCCCTACAATGAAAACAGAAGCGTTATTGGGAATAGATTACGAGCTTCCAATCGTGTCGCTTTACGAAAATTCTAGTGAAACTGTATCGGAATATCAAATTAGGGTAAATGCACCGTCCGGAATAGAAGTAGTGGTTACGGATGGCAAATTTGCCGTTGAAGAAGTCGGCAAATATACTTTAACATATTCGGTAACCGACAGTATGAATAACACTGGAGAGTATGTGTATGAGATTACTGCATATGAAACGCTTCCATCGGTTGATTTCAAAGTATTATCGCAAAACGAGCCCGAATCCGACTATGTTGTTAGAGAGCGTCTTGTTGTCCCTGCCGTATGTGCGTATTCTAATATCAGCAAAGAAAAAGATAACGCTTTAAAGACGAGTGCAGTGCTTTATAAGGACGGAAAATCGGTAAAAACAATTCACGACGTTTCTAAAGAACAATATATAGAATTAACGGAAGCGGGAGAATATGAAATCGTATACGTATCTCAAAACGCATATGGAATTTTCATTTCGCAAAGCCTATATACATTTTCGGTTTTAGATAAGCCGATTATTATTTCTAGCGTAACGGAATATTATTGGCAATATGGGAAAACGTTTTCGATTCCTACGGAATATTGTTATTATAAAGGTTCGAACGCAAAAGCAAGCGTTCGTTGTTATGCACCTAACGGCGAACTGATTCCGTGTGATGGAAATATTGCATTAACGGAAATGGGTGCATATAAATTAGTATATTTTTACGAGGTGGATGGTTTAACAGCGGAAACGGAAGTTCTTCTTTATAGTTCAAATTTGACGGATTCTCTTTTTGTGACAGAAAATAATGTCGCATGTGAAGTGAATTATTCATATCCAAATTGGGCGAAAGATAGGAATTTGTCGGGATTGTTTGTTTCCACAAATAAAGAAACGACAATATCTTACAAAAATATAATCGATTTGAATGAATTGGATAAAAATACAGCTCTTTTAAAAATGTTGCCGTATAACGATGAAAGCGAAAAATACGGAAAATATTATTTCCAAGTAATTGTCACTTCGGCTGATGATCCGTCTCAAAAAATAATTTTGACTGTACAACCGCACGAAACCATGTGGCAATACGCCTACACCCACGTGAATTATGATGGCAGAACATTAGCATTTAATACCGAAGATAATAAAATAATAAGTCTAGATAAGTACGGTTGTTTGATGAAATTGGCGATTGGACAAGGTTATGGACAAGCTGATATAAAGGATTATACTTTATCCTATGAGCCAAAAGAAAAAGCGTTCTATATTAATTCAAATTTGTCAGAAGATCCTTGGAAATTGCTTGATTTAGACGATGCTGCGCACGTTGGGGCAGGTAATGAGTGGAAAGGGTTTTCTTCAAATAAAGCAAAGTTGGAGATAAAGTTTTATAATTTAGGGGCGGAAAATGCGGCTGCTATTATTACGGAAATAGCAGGGCAATCTTTAGGCGGACCTATTGCGCAGGACGAAACAGCTCCAAAACTTTATTTTGATTATTCCGATACTTTTGAAATTGTTGGTAATAATTTGCCGAATGCAGAAATAAATAAGCCATATTCGCTTTTGCAAGCCAGTGCTTACGACTTGGTGAGTGGCGAGTGCGCAGTATCGTATGGGCTTTATGCGTTAAACACTTCGAAAAATCTTTATACGTCTGCAACGCATACGTTTACGCAAGCTGGAACGTATAAATACGTGATTTCTACACGAGATTTAAGCGGAAACGAGCTTAACTATGAATATTTTATCGAAGTGAAAGAAAGCGTGGAAAAAATAACGCTTTCATTTGGAGAATACGACGAGCCTATTGTGGGGACTTGGTTTACTCTTCCTGAAATTACCACTAATGGTGGTTCGGGAAAAGTGCTTCTAATCAAAGAAGTTAAACTTAACGACGAAATATTAAACTATAATGCTTTAAACGAAGTCTATTTGAATAAATGCGGTAGATTGACGATAAAAGTTTCCGCTTATGACTATTTGGGTACGGAAATTGGCGGAGAGGATATGTTTACAATTCAAGTGAATCCTTCCACTAAACCTGTTCTTTCAATAGGTGGAGTACCCGAAAAGGTTTTAGCAGGTAAACCTGTTCAATTTAACGATTTTTCCGCAAAAATCTATGGCGACGACGTAAATGAAAGTGCATATAGGGCGATTATTGTAGATGGTGAAGTCGTTTATAAAGTTGAAAATGGCGTTTCAAGTGGTAGCTTAAAATATAACAACACGAACGAATCTGGAACTTTATCTGTTCGTTTTGTCGCGGGAACAAGTCATTCGGATATTAAAGCTGAAAAAAGCTTCACGATTCCCGTTGTATCTGTCGAATATGTGAGTGATTTGTTACAACCGTATAATTACGATGATGGGTGTTTAACAACCGAACTTACAGTTTCTCGCAATACGTATGGTAGTAAGTATGCTCTTACTGGGAATAAAGGTTTTGAATTGATTAACGCCAGTGTAGCAGATGGATTTATCTTCAAATTAGGTGGGACTAAAGAAGATTATCAAGGGCAGGAAATAAAAGTCGTATTGACGGATTATCACGATAGTAGAATTTCTGTTTCATTTACGTTAAAAATGATCGAACAATCGTGTTATATGTTATTAGGCGATAAGGTGGTCTTGCTTGAGGGCGTACTGAATAATATCGAAAGCTTAGTAGCGATTGAATACGATCAAGAATCGAAAGGATTCTTAAATGCGAGCGGAAATCTATTAACCTTGATTCAACAAACGGATAGCGGTCTTGATTTTGATGGGTTTACAAGTGGTTTGATGCTTGTAAAAATTCAAACGGTTGTTCCTGTGGAAAAAATAGGAAATTCGTATACGATGGTGGTTCGTGAATTAGGAAATGTTTCGTTTGCTTCTGCTGATAATGATACGCTATATAGTGATTTAACGGGACCTGCAATTGGATTCAAAGGCGAAATTCGTAGTTCTGTATATCAATTAGGCACTGAGATTAATATTCCGGTTGCAGTAGCTTCGGATATGATGACGGGCGAAACGGAAGTGAAAGTGACGATTTACGATGCGAATTATGGTATTGTGGACGGAATGAACGAAGTTGTTTTAACTGAAAACAAAACGTTAAAACTCAATTTATATGGAACTTATACGCTTAGGTATACGGCTCGTGATGCAAATGGTAGAACGGAAGATAGAACGTTTATCTTGTTTGTAAAAGACGAAACGCCGCCTACTTTAACGGTAAATGACGATTTAGCGAGCGAAGCAAAAGTAGGCGATACGCTCAAAGTTCCTAACTTCTCGGCGGTAGACGATAACAGCCAAACTACGTGTAAGGTTTATGTCTATTGCCCGAACGGGGAAATCATAGATATTACGGAGACGATGAAATATAAGTTTTCGTATAAGGGCACGTATAAGATGCAAATTTATTGTAACGATCAAGACGGAAACGTAGTTCAAAAAGTCTTTGAAATCAAGGTAAGATGAGGTCAATTATGAAAAAATTGAAAAAAATTATTAGTTGTTTATTAGGTTTTACCTTTTTAATCGGAGCCACATTTTCTGTTGTTGGTTGTAAGGATAAGGAAGAGGGGCAAAAAGAAACGACTTACATATCGGATATGGATCAAGGTATAAACCGAGAAAAATCGATAGGCTATCTTGTAGAAAATGGTATAAGCGATTATCAAATCTTAATCCCTAGTACGGCAGACGAATGTATTCGCTATGCTGCAAGTGAAATGCAGAAATATATCAATCAAACATCTGGGGTAAGGTTGCCAATTGTAGAGGATAGCGCCGCTCAAATTTTCTTGTCTGGTAAATTTATTTCCCTTGGCGAAACAAGTTTGAGAGAATTGGCAGGGTTCAAGGTAGATTATGACTCTTTAAACGACGACGGTTTCTTGATGAAAACCAAGAATAATGCTCTGTATATCGTAGGAGAAAGAAACAGCGGTGTCTTGTATGGAGTATACGATTTTTGCGAACGTATTTTGGGAACGCGCTTTTTAACAAACGATTATACGTATATTGAAGAACGCGATAAAATTGTTTTATACGAAATGGACAGAATTGAAATCCCCGCGTTTTCTGTGCGTTGGTATTATGCGCAACAAACAATGAAACAGCTTGAATTTGTTACTAGACAAAGACAAACTCCAATATATAACAATGGTCGCCCGGCTTTGTATGGAGACGGTGGATATAATACCTATTATAAAGGTGTAGTAGGACATACCGTAGTTACGGAATTATTGCCCACGAAAGTGTATTTAGCGGATCACGAAGATTGGTATGCAACAAACACGGAAGTTGCGTCTCAAAATGATTTATGTTATACGAACGGTATTACTGAAGACGGCGAACTGGATAAAAATGATAACGATTCTATGGCAATGGAAATGTTGCGCGTTTGTAAAGATATTATTCTTCAAAACGATACGAACGCTGACACCATTTTTATTGGACAAGAAGATAATCAAATTTGGTGTCAATGTGACGATTGTGTAAAAAGCGGCGAGAAATATGGCGGTAGAAGCGGAACTCTTTTAACGTTTATAAATGCTATTGCAAAAGAACTTGAAGAGTGGAACGAATCGGAAAAACTCGGTAAAAAGATTACGGTGGAAACGTTTGCATATTTGAAAACAATAGATCCGCCGGGTGAAATCGACAAAGACGGCGAGTGGAAACCTAAAGTAAAAGCGCGTGCAAACGTAGCGGTTCAATACGCATGGATGGGATGCAATTTGCATAGCATTACGGAAGCGTGCACAATAAATAGAACTCATGCTGAGCGATTTAAGCATTGGGAAGAATGTGCGGAAAATATAACGATTTGGGATTATGCAACGAATTTTAGCCATAACTTTTTTTGGTTTGAGAACTTTGATTCTCTCGTCAAGAATTATAAATATTATTTAGATATCGGCGTTACTCGCGTTATGACACAAGGCGCGCCGCACGTAAGCAATTATTATCAAGGTCATTTGGAAAACTACGTTGTAGCTAAATTGTTATGGAATCCTTGGTATGACGTTAACGAGTTGATAAATGAATTCAATTATTATTACTACGGGGATTCGTATCAAACGATGAACGATTTTGTTTCTTATATGCGTGCATATTATAAAACGTTAGATTTAAATACTTTGAATGGGTTTCATACGGCTCTTTATACAGATGGATATTTCTTAATGGCGGATAATTATAGTTTGTCGTTTTTAACTGGCGCAATAAATATGCTTCAAAAAGAAATCGATAGAGTGAACGCCGATGAAACATTAGTTAAAGGAGAGAAAAACGAGCTTGTAAAAAGGTTGTGGCAGGCGCAAATTCAACCCGAATATATGGTTTTACATAATTACGATTCCTATTATGATCCGTCAGGTAAAAAAGATTTTGCAAAACAATGGTTCGCTAAAGTTGATGCTTTAGGTATTCAATATTATTCTGAAGGTGGAAGCGTTAATAGTTTGAAGACGGCTCTGGGAGTATCATAATTGGTAAAAACATTTTAATTTTTTATAAAAGGGACTATGTAGTAAAAATATTCCATTTTTCGTAAAATAAAGCCATTGTTTTATCATTGGTTTTATGATATAATAGAAATGCAGATAAAATTATCGCTAAAGGAGGAAAGGTAAATGAAGAAACATTATAGCAGTCCTATGGTCAAAATTTTCTCGTATGATCTAGAAGATGTTATTAGAACTTCAGGACAATCAGAATTAGACCAAGACAACACGAAAGGGTATTCCTTTTGGACTAAGACAGGTGAATGGGAAGATTAAGGGAGGAAAGAAAATGAAGAAACAAAAAAAGATTTTATGTGGGATGCTTTCCTGTCTTTGTGTCGCTACGCTTGGTGTGGGTATTGCAATGTTACCTATGGTTACAGCTATTGCTGAAACAAAAAACAAAGATTTTTTCTCTGCGACGGGCGGCACGCTTGCGGTGACGGAAGATTCTAATGGTTTAAAACTTGCGCTTTCAAATGTTTCTACTGAAATTACAAATGAAGATATTGTGTCCGTGAGCTATAACAATTACATCAATGTATCCGATCTTGCAACAGGAATTACGTTTTGGAATTCTTCTGCGATAAATGCGCGCGAATTTGAGTTTATGAGCATCGTGCTTCGTGATAGCGAAGATCCTACACAAGTGATGACGACGCATTTGCAAAGAGGTGATTGGTATGGTAACGATTGGCAACTTGCAAGCGTTGGGTTGTGGGACGAATATACGTACACATATACGGGAAAACAAAATTATGTGTATAATGGAGTAGCAACGAGCGGCGCAGCGGCAGGACGCGAAAGAGTAACGGTTAATAATGGAAGTTACGTAATTCATGACGGCGCGGACGGAATGTGCGGTGGCGGCGATATGGGAAGCGTAATATGGGGAAGTGAAGGAACAGTTTCTCCGTTTACGTTCACATTTAGTAATTCCACGGTAATGATTAATAATCTCACGGTAGCTAATTTAACGGATGCGGCATATTTTGAAAAAGCAATTGCAAACGTAAGCGAAAGTGAGCAACCTGAATTGTATGATAATCTCAATGCTACATATGCGGCAAATCTTTTCTCGTCGGGCAAAGTGACGATGGAATTGCAGTTTGGTAACGTAACGGATGGGGAATTTGACGTTTACGTGCAAAAAATGGGATCTAAAAATCTTAAGAGCACAAATAATTATCAATCGACGTCTATTTCCGGAAGTGTCTACACGGGTACGGCGATTCCGATGACGGGAGATGTTATACAATTTCCGGGAACTTATAGCGCAGCGGATATTTCCAAAGGCATTATGTTCCAAGTTTTGCCTAACGTAATTTCTACGCCTGCAGCTAGTCACGTGCGTGTGGTTATTCGTGATAGTGCCGATCCGACCAAAGCCGTTACGGCGGGCGTGATGAGCGCATGGTGGTATGGTGAGTGGAAGAGCATATCAGTCTTTAAACAAGGGGTTTTTAATAGAACGGATAACCTGCGATGGGGAGATGGAACAACCACGATTGATATAAATGAGAGTTATGATCTCAACGCGACGCTTGCTGATGAATTAGGGATTGGAGATGATGTTAATAGGGTAGGAACTATACACGGCTTCTTCTCTGCCAACGGAACGACACAAACCGCGACGAGTGCGGTGAAAGTAGTCTACGATGGCACAACCCTCACTATTAACAATAGAGGAGCTAATAATAGGGTTTCCGGAGAATCTATTTTATCATCTGGATTTGCTACGGTTGAGATTCAATTCGGCGTAACGGCTACGGATAATACTTTGAACGGTATGGTGAATCTTATCTCCGTAGGCGATACGTCTTTGGCGAATCTTTCTATGGGTGCTGTGGATTCTCTCGTGGATAACATGAGTCCTGTATTTACTGCTGAAAGTAGTGTGAAATTGGAGGCGAATAAAGCGTATACATTGGACGAAATCAAATCGTTTGTTAGTGTAAACGACAATATTAGTGTAAACGAATTTTCGGCTGTCGTATATAACAAAGACGGCGTAGCCTATGAAGGAAGTAGCTTCACGTTCGCTGCTAATGCAGGAGATTATATTGTATATACAGCAAAAGACGAAGCAGGCAATCAAGCAACCGTTACCGTTAGTGTGTGTGTAGAAGCTTCTTTCACTGTGACTGAAATTGTCGATGGTGTAGAGACTACGGAAGACGTTGTAGAGGGTGAAGTATACGTATTTGAGTCTGCTACAATTGAAGGCAAGGTATTTGTCGGCTGGAAAATCAATGACGAATTGTATCCTGCTAATTATACAATTACGATAAGCGAAGCTGTGACAGCAACGGCTATAGCCATTGAATTTGAAATGGTAGCTGGTGCATCTATCCGTATGGATGTGGATCAACCTGGTATTCGTTGGGCTGCAACGCTTAGCGAAAATGATAAGGATTCTTTGGACGGCTATGCTACGGAATGGGGTGTAAAAGTTACATCTGGATCAAAACAAGGATACCTTGCGATTCCTGTTGACAAATGGGTTAACGATGGCAAGACGGAATTCCGTTGCGCTATGACGGAAATGGATGAGTCTGTAGAAGACGGTTTGTATGATATCGTATTCGAAGGTCGTGCATACGTCAAGGTTACTTATGCGAACGGTGCTAAAACGACGATTTGGGCGATTGCTAACGATAACGCTCGTTCCGTAAGTCAAGTTGCAGTGAACGTTTACGATCAAGTATCTCCCGAAATGCAGGCTATTCTCGATGAATTCATTACGTTGAATGGTGTTTCTTGAATAGTTATTTCCGCTACGGCGGGTGATGCGGCAATGTATGCGGCAAATTTATTGCAGTCAAATTTGAAAAATGTTTTAGGGCATACGTTGCCTATTTCCCACACGGCAAATGAGGGAAACGGAATTTCCGTTTCCCTTGGGGATACCGAGATGTATCAAGAAAATGTAGGAGAGCGTCTTTCTAATTTAAATGAAGATGGGTTCGTGATTCGTCGGGTCGGAAAAAATATTTATATCAATGGCGAAAACGAATACGCACTTATTAACGGCATAAATTATTTCTCTGAAAAATATCTCGGCGTTAAACATCTTACAATAGATTGTACTTCTATTTTGAATCAATACTTAGAAAACAACTAAAAAGAAAAACCTGTGTTCCATATCTTGAGCACATGTTTTTTATATTAATCTTTATTGTCTTTGGGGTTATCAATAGGCGGTGGATTATCATAAGTGGTTTTATTTCTTAACTCTTGAATATAAAATTTAGGAGAAGTATGTGCATATTTTTTAAAGGTTTTAGAGAAATAATATGGATCGCTAAATCCTACTTTTCTACTTATTTCATTGACATAAGGAAGCCCAGATTCCATGAGTTTAATAGCGTTTTGAATTCTAAGAGATGTTAAAAAGTCTGTAAATGTAGATCCAGTTCTTTGTTTTAGAATACGTGAGAGATAAGAAGAATTTAAGTGTAGATAATTGCTTAATGATTTTAAAGTGAGGTCTGGGTTTGAATAATTTTGAGTTATAAAATTTAAGGCTAAAGTTATAACGTCATCTTTTTGTTTTTGTGAAATAGCTGTAGTTGGATGACTATGTATAATTTCATTAATTACTTCATAAAAACAATAAAGAGATCTAAAATCATTTCTTGAGTTTTTCTTCTTGATATTATGAAGAGAACGTAGTAAAATATTGCCGATTTTTGCTGATTTAAATGAACTAACTGGATTATCAAAAGTGAGTGTTGTATACCCTAAAAATTTAAGGGCTTTTGAACCTGTAAAATTTATCCACGTATAAGTCCAAGGATGCTTTTTATCGGGATAATATTTGATTGAAGAATTAGGATAGATTAAAAATAGACTATTACGGGTTAAACGATATATTTTATCTTCTGTTTCATAATATCCTACGCCTGATAAAACAAAATGGAATGAAAAATGTCGCATACTCTTTGCACTCATCGGCAGGCGAGATGCTTCGTTTTTTTCATATCCAAGTGCTATAACTTGCAAATCAGAAAAAGATAGGTCGTCAATATAGGCGGTTGCAAATTTTTCTTCAGGAATATAATTTCTTGTTTTCATATCAATAGTATAGCACAAAATCAAATCAAAATCAAATCAAAATCGTATACAGCGAACAAAAAGTAAAAATATTTCATCTTTCTGTAAAAAACTTTCCATTAAATAAACTATTAGATTTATTAAAAAATATGTTATAATATTAGAATAAAAATTATATAGAGGAGTCAAAATGAAAAAGATATTAGGAATATTGGTAATTATTACGATGTTTTTTTGTCATGGTTGTGCCCCAAAAGAAGAAATAGAATTGCCGTCTTTTGATGATACGCCAACATACTACACCGTTTCTTTCGTGCAAGAGGGGCAAGAGACAAAAACTATTACGGTGGAAAAAGGGAAAAAAATTGATGAAAATCAAATTCCGCAAATTATATCGAAACGGGTAGGTTATACCTCAGCTTGGGAGGAATCGGTTTTTTCTTTTATTAAAAGCGATTTGACGGTGAATGTTGTTTATACGCCTAACGAATACAAAATTTTCTACTATTTAGAAAAAGACGGGGAAGTTTATTATACGCAAATAGTTACGTTTGATGAAGAATTTACTTTGCTAAATGGAGCATCAGAGTCGGATAAAAAATTTGTCCGTTGGACGTGCGTAAATGCGGAAGAAAATATTCCTCAAGAAACGTGGACGAAGGATGGCAATTTAGAACTTTATGCGATTTGGGAAATGTGGAGTCCATTTGGTTAATAAGGTATTAAAAATGGAAACTTTTCAAAATTCGAAATGGATATGGATAAAAAAGCAAGCGGGCAAAGACGAATACGGAGAATTTTTTGCTTGCTTTTCCACGTTTGGAAAACATGCCGTTTTCCGTATTTCTTGTGACGGAGATTATACGCTTTTCATCAACGGACGGTTTGTTTTGAGCAATCAATACGGCGATTTCGAACATTATAAAGTGTACGACGAAATTGACATAAGTGAATATCTGCAAGACGGCGAAAATAAGATTTTTATACTTGTATGGCATTTCGGAGAAGATTCCCAACGGTATATCAATGCGCAAGCAGGCGTTATTTTTGAAATTGAGCAAGATGGAAAGATAATACTTACAAGCGACGAAAAGGTTTTATGCCGTCAAAACTCGGCTTACTTAAGCGGTTATTGCAAAAAAATTACGGGACAGCTTGGATATAGCTTCCTTTACAATGCAAATAAAGAAAATATTGGTAAACTCGTACCTGCTACCCTTGTAGAAAAGAATTGTATCTTTTATAAGCGTCCTACGGAAAAGTTGCAATTACTTACCAAAAAAGAAATTAGCATACTTAAAGACGAAGGAAATTATTATTTAATTGACCTTGGGGAAGAAACAGTAGGTTTACCTGTTTTAGAATTTATTTCTCAAACCGAACAGAAAATTCTTGTGGCTTGGGGCGAAGATTTGCAAAACGGACACGTTCGAAGAGAAATAGACGGGCGGGATTTCAGTTTTGAATATATTGCAAAGCAAGGCGAAAACAACTATACGAATTATATGCTTCGTTTGGGTTGTCGGTATTTGGAAGTGTATGCGGAAGAACCGATAGAGCTTACATATTTAGGTTTAATGCCCCAAGTCTATCCCGTAAAAGAAAAGCCGTTCCAAGCGGGAAATGGATTAGACCAAAAAATTTACGACGTATGTGTAAGAACGTTGAAGCTTTCTATGATGGAGCATTACGTAGATACGCCGTGGAGAGAACAATGCTTGTACTCGTTCGATTCAAGAAATCAAATGCTTTGTGGATATTATGCTTTTGAAAACGGAAATGCAGAATATGCAAGGGCAAATTTGCTTTTGATGAGTAAGGATAGACGCGATGATGGGCTACTTTCGATATGTTATCCCTGCGGAATGGATTTAACGATACCGTCTTTTTCGCTTTATTACTTTATGGCTGTCAAAGAATATATAGAGTATACGGAAGATATTTCTCTCACCGAGGAAGTCTACGAAAAACTCGTGTCAATTATTGAAGTGTTCTTGAATAATAGACAAAACGGCTTGATTTCTACCTTTGAAGGATTAAACCATTGGAATTTCTACGATTGGTCGAAATATTTAGAAGGGAAACTTCACGAATATGATACGGCACATCCTGATTTAATGATAAACAGTTTGTTTATTCTTGCGCTTGAAAATTTGCGTGTAATAACCGAACGAATGGGCAAAGTGTTTAGATACGACGAAGTTCTTAAGGAAATTAAAATCAACGCCCAAAGAGCATTTTTTAACGAAAGATTACGGGCGTATTCATTAACTGTTGGCGGTGAAGAATTTACCGTACTCGGAAATTCGTTAGCAATCCTTTCAGGGATTGCAAAAAATACGGACGAGCTTTGCGAAAGGATAGTAAAAAGCGAATTTAGCGATTGCTCGCTCAGTATGAAATGCTTTAAGTACGATGCCTTACTTTTGACGGATAAAGAAAGGTGGAAAGAGTTTGTATTAGGCGAAATTCGAAAAGATTATAAGAGAATGCTTGATGCGGGAGCGACGAGTGTATGGGAAACTATAGATGGGGCGAGCGCATTTGATAATGCAGGTAGCCTTTGTCACGGTTGGTCTGCCATTCCCATATATTATTTTAGCGTTTGCGAACGAGATGGAAACGGATGATACTTGGTTTGTTTTAGGTAAAGTAACGATTGGTTAAAATAGTTTAAATGCAAGGAGAACGAAAATGCAAAAGTTTTTAAATGGAGTTAATTATTGGGCGTCCCATGCGGGGATTGATATGTGGCACGAATGGAAACCAACCGTGATAGAAGAAGATTTGCAAAAATTGTCTTCGTTGGGGATGGATACGTTGCGGGTTTTTCCTTTGTGGCCTGACTTTCAACCGATAACTTCGTTGTTAGCATATGGTGGTGTATTGCAAGAAATTACACGCGGAGAAGAGTTCTTGGATAATAGAACGGAAGAAGACCTTGCAGGCGTTGACGTGGAGATGATGCAACGTTTCGAAACGTTTTGTTCTCTGGCTGAAAAATATGGATTCAAATTGATTGTCGGATTAATTACCGGTTGGATGAGCGGTAGAATGTACTTTCCGCCTGCTTTTGTTGGGAAAAATGTAATAACCGATCCCTTATGTGTAAAATGGGAAACGAGATTTATAAAATATTTTGTAAAACGTTTCAAAAATACCGATTGCATACTCGCGTGGGAACTTGGTAACGAATGTAATTGCCTGCAAAAAGGGTGCAATGAATTTGAAACGTATAACTGGACGCAAAGCATTACAGACGCTATTCGTTCAGTGGATTCATCGCGTCCTGTTTATTCGGGAATGCATACTTTAACAGGTTCAACGGAGGCTTGGAAGTTAACCGAACAAGCGGAACTTTGCGATACGCTCACCATCCATCCCTATCCGTTATTTACCCCAAATTGCGCGTTAGATGCTTTAGTTTCGCCGAGATGTATTTTGCATTCTCCTGCGGAAGCAACGTTGTATGCGGATATCGGCGGGTGCGATTGCCTTGTTGAAGAAATCGGCAATTTAGGGCCTACAATGGGCGGACAAGAGTCGTATGCGCAATTTGTCCGTGCAAATTTATGGAATGCATGGGCGCATAATACGAGTGGTATTTTATGGTGGATGGGTTTTGATTGCGCAACGAAGAACCTTTCCAAAGCCCCGTATGATTGGTGTGAAGTAGAGAGACAGCTCGGTTTGATTGACGTAAACGGTCAAAACAAGAAAGCAGCCTTGGAATATGCAAAAGTTGTAGAGTTTTGGAAAAGCTTTGCTTATAAACAGTTGCCCCAAAGAAATAGACACGCCGTTTGCTTGTTAGACCCGAATAATTGGAACGCGGCATTCGGCTCGTTTATGCTCGCAAAACGCACGGGAATGGATTTGATTTACGCAAATAAAAATGAAAGAATAAAAGACGAGGCAAATTTATATATTTTACCAAGTGAAATGTACTCTAATTTTATTCGTAATCATATTTATGAGCAACTCATGGAGAAAATTTTTAACGGTGCTACGTTATTGATTACGTATGACGGGCAAATGATAGTGCCGTTTGAAGACGTAATAGGTTGTAGTGTTGTTGCGCGTCGTAAAGTATCGAATGTGAAATTTGTGATGGATGGAGAGACTTTACAAATAAAAAGGGATTTCATGTTACAACTTATGCCGATTACAGCGGAAGTTGTAGTATCTGATGAAGAAGGTTATCCGATTTTGACCAAAAATAAATATGGGAAAGGTAAAGTAATTTTCTTTAATGCTCCGATTGAGAGATTTTATGCGGAAACACCTGAAATTGCATCTAAAAAGGACGGCTACGAAAAAATCTATGCGTATGCAAAGAAATGCGCTGGTATAGAAGAAGTAGTAGAAAAAAAGAATCCGCTTACTGCGATTACAGTACACAAGATAGATGAAAAGAAAGCCCTAGTCGTAGCGCTCAATAATATGCAAGAAAATCTGCAAGAACAATTTATCTTGTGCGATGCTCGCATTACAAAGGGGTATTACGGAAACATTGATACAACAACTTGTAAAAGTGTTATTTTACCTGCTGATGCAGTCGTGTTTGAGGTTGAAAAACTCTAAAGCGAAAAATAGGTTACCGAGAGTGTTGCTTGTTTGTGGGTTGATATTAGCGTTTGCCGTTTTTGTTATCAATATGTTGGTGACTGAACTTGGTAAATATATCAGTTCGTCTATTTTGTTTTCCGTTTCCTATGCAATAGGGATAGTGATTACTATTTTGGTTGGGGCAATATTCTACAAGGAAAAAATAATAATAAGGAATATTATAGGAGTCATTTTATGCATAGGGGCATTAGCGCTGATTTGCAAATCTTGTAATAATCGGAGATATTTCGATTAGCGGAACGCTTATTAAATATGCTATAATATTAGAAAACGAAAGGTGTGAGAATTATGGCAAACGAAGCGCATAAAATCAAATTGCTTGTCTTATGGGATATTCTCTGTAAGAACACAGACGAAGACCATGCGCTGAATACCGACGAAATATCCGAGCTTCTTGCCTTGCGCGGACTTAATGTGTCGCGCAAAATTCTCGTTCGGGATATAGCGACTTTGTGCGACAACGGATATGAGGTTCTTTCTTACAAAAAGAAATACCATTACTATTATGTAGTCAATCGTGCGCTTGAAACGGCAGAAGTGGTTATGCTTGCAGACGTTATCAATGCGTCGAAACTTCCCGTCGCACAAAAGAAAGCACTTGCTCAAAGACTTGCGGAAACGCTTTGTACTCACCAAGCGGAGAGCATTTCAAAGCACATTATTTCGCTTGATAAGGGCAGAAAAGGGAGCAGTTCGTTTATCTATAACGTTGACGCAATCGATCGTGCTATCAACGACAACAAACAGATTTCGTTCCTTTACTTCGATTACGACGAAAAGCATAAAAAAGTTTATCGAAAAAGCGGCAACCGCTATACCGTAAGTCCAGCGTTTATGGTATGGAACAAGGATAACTATTATTTGTTGTGCTTTTCAAACGGACATGACAACATCGTTACATATCGACTCGACAAAATGGAAAAAGTAGCCGTGGAAGAAACAGATCGTGAACCGCACCCAGAATATGAACTTTTCAATACGGAAGAGTACCGCAAACAAGTATTTTCGATGTTTGGAGGGGAACGCCAGAACGTTACGTTACTGTTTACGGCAAATATTTTGTCGGATATGTTTGACCGTTTCGGAGATGATATTCGCATTAAGAAAGTTGATGATAAAACGTTTTCGGTAGACATAACGGTGCAGATTTCCAAAACGTTCTTTGCATGGATTGTAGGAACGCAAGGCAAAGTAAAAATCAAATCGCCCCGAAAAGCGGTTGATGAATTTAACGAGTTCGTTGCAAAAATCAAAGAGGCATATTAACTTCAATAAAAACATAAATGCTTTTACTTCAGTAAGGGCATTATTTTTTTGCTAAAAAATAAAAAATATTGCTCACTTCCCAATATTGGGAAATGAAAATTTGCAAAGCCCGAAAAAATATGATATACTACGTTCACAACCTAAATTGAACGCAATGTTCAACATAATTAGAAAAACGGAGGTGAGAGAAATGCGGACGCTGAATCAGACAACTTTGGCGAATATGCAGGAGTACATAATCGCCTTTCAGAAGAAGAACGGCAGATCTCCGAGTTACAGACAGGTACAAAAGGCAATGAATATGAGTTCGTTGAATCTTGTGCAAAGATACGTTCTTGCTCTTGAAAGGGAGGGTAGAATAGAGAGAACAAGGCTGGGGAGCATTGATATGCTGCCGAAACTCAAGCCGAGCGGCGTGGCGATTACGCCTATCGTCGGTTCTATCGCGTGCGGACAACCTGTTGACGCGGTGGAGCAGATAGAAGAAAGCGTTACGCTTCCGCGAGCAATCTTTGGCGGTGGGGACTTGTTTATTCTTCATACGCACGGCGATAGTATGATCGACATCGGTATTAAGAACGGCGACCTCGTAGTTATCAGAAAGCAAAACACGGCAGAAAACGGCGATATTATCGTTGCGATGATGAACGGAGAAACAACGCTGAAACGATTTTATAAAAGAAACGGAAAAGTGGTGCTTCATCCGGAGAACAAGGAAATGAAAGATATTATCGTCAAAGATTGTGCGATACAGGGCGTATTGGTCAGTTGTATCCACATATATAATTAAATCGGTATCAAGCGTTTTTTGCCCCGAAAGCGCAAAGATATATAAATTGGATTACAAACGATGTTTGACTGTTGTATAGGAACTATCCCGACCATACTTGAGCAGTTGAATAAAACCAAATCGTTTGTAAGTTTAGGGAGAAAGGAGGTTGTATTCAATGAAATACGCAATGTGTCCGAAATGCGGTCGTCGCCTGTGCAAGGGTGAGAACGGAACGAAAGTGGAAATGGAGTGTCCGAAGTGCGGAGAGTTTGCTTCCGTTATCATCGAAGAAGATGATATACATATCAGCAAAAAGCCGATCTTTGCGCCGACAGAAATTTCCGCGAAGCTAAAGCAACACGCTTGAATTTATTCAAACTCAAAAAAACTAAATAATACAGTGGGGAAAGAAGTGCCGTTGTATTTCTTTTCTGACATCTCGTTATGAGGCTGGACTTATTAAAAAGTTAAGAGGAGCCTGACAGATAGTAAAATCCTGAGAGCATAGGGTTAGTCTATTTGTCAGGCTTCTTTTTTGATGCCTATTATGCCCGATTGCGAGGATTTTACCTCGCAGTCGGGCTTTTTCTATTTGGGGCAGAAATCTGTCCGATTGCGGTTTTTCAAAACAAAAATCAAAAATCGGAGGATTTCAAAAAATGGCAGAAAACAATGCAAAGAAGTACATCATCAAAGTCAGAGGCGAAGAAGTAGAGGTAAGCGAAGAGGTATATCGCGCGTATATCAGACCGATAAGAGCCGAACAACGCAGAAAACGTAGAGAATGGAAGTGTTCAAAATTAAGCAAAACGGGCGGTTATTACGTTCGCTGCAATGAGCGTTGCGAAACTTGTCCGTATTATAATGCCGGAAATTCCGCGTTGGGGAATGTTACTTCATTAGACAACCTTGTAGATTGCGAGGTGGAGATAGAAGATAAAGAGTTTGATTTAGAAGCTAAATACATAGAAGAAGAAACGCGAAATGAAGAGAAAGAGAAATTATATAAGGCAATCTCTTTGCTCGCGCTTAAACAGCAAATAGTAATAAAAAAAATATTTTTTGAAGGGAAAAACCAAGAAGAAGTCGCGGTTGAATTGAATGTTTCTCAGCCGGCAATTTCTATTACTTTGGGTAGGGCAATAAGGAATCTAAAAAAAATATTAAAAAATTTTTAGGCAAACGTTTATATTTTGAAATCTCGTGTCCTTGTTAAGGTGAAGGGGTTAGTTGAAACGCCTTCATTAAGGAGACGAATCAATGAAACTCATAAAAGACGAATTTGAAAAATATGCGCAAGAACAAGGCTATGATAGCGGCGAAGAACTTTTCGATTATTTAGGCGGAAATCTCGACGTATACCGAAGATATAAAAAACAAGTTCCGGTAAACAAGGCAACGTTTACGCGAATCTGTTGGGAAATCGGTATGTCGGATGCCGCGGACTTTATTAAATTCGAGTCCGATGAACAAGAGCGATACCGAGAAATAACGGAAGAGTTTTAACGGAGGAAAGTGTTTTGAAGCAGGATATTTATCCGAATAAAGAAGAATTCAGTAATCTTGTTTCGCACGACGGGTATTCGCTCCGAATCAACGCTTTCTTTGCGTGGCTCAGACGAAGCGGATATACCCTCGAATACATAGCCGAAAGATTAGCAACAACTCCCGATGACATTGTATTAAGGCTAAGACGACGAGAAAAATTCAACGAAAGAGAGCTGCGGATTCTCATATATCTTATGGGAGCAAAAGACGCGTTTTTCGTAATATATTTTCCGTCGTTCAGATTCCGAAAATACGTTTATCGTTGCGTATTCGGAAAGAAGATGAAATGTCGAAAGCGGAGGAGGTGGAAGAAAAATTGAGCGACATCAGAAGAAACGCAGACAGAAATCGCGCGATACAAGCGATGATGACGGACGGCGAACAACTCAAAACGTTTTATCGTTTCGTTGCGAACAATCCGCATATCGCATTGCACGACGCCTGTCAGATCGTAATCGAGCGACCGAACGCGAACGTATGCTTTTCTTTTGAAGAGTGGAACGCGCAGGGGCGAAGAGTTACAAAAGGCAGAAAAGGCATTCCGTATTACGACAGCGACGGAAACAAATATTTCGTATTCGACGTAACAGATACGCACGGCGAGAATCGTTACAGGCGCATAACGCAACCCGTAAAAAAGATTTTGGACGGGCTTGACTTACTTAACGGCACGGAGATAGCGGACAGCAACCGCGGCGATTATCGCATTATGCTTTCGGGAGTGGTAACTTATCTCGGACAGAACGATTTTCTTACCGAAAACGACGAGATAAGAAACAGACTCATTGCAGAAGGCGTGGCGTATTCGTTGTATTCGACAACGGGTTTTCCGAAGGAAAGGGGAGTAACGCTGAAAGGCTATCCCTACGGTTTACAGGATAACGCAGATTTATTTCGTGAAGTGCAGAAAGCGGTGGAAGTCTTACAACAAGACATAAACGACGCGATTTACAATAAGCAGAACGAAGTACCCGTAATCGATGACACCGAAGAAGACTACGTTACGGACGAACCCGTGCTTCCGAAAGCGGACGAACAGCCTGCAAAACAGGAAGAAAAAGTTGAAACGCCGACCGTTTCGCCGTTTTACCAACGGTATGCAGAGATACAAAAGGACAACCCCGATTGTATCGTAACTTACCGCATGGGAGACTTTTACGAGATTATGGGCAAAAAGGCTGAACAAGCCGCCGAAATTCTCGGATTAACCCTGACGGGCAGAAACGTAGGACTTCCCGAACGAGTGCCGATGTGCGGTTATCCGTATCACGTTGCGGATACCTACTTGGAAAAACTTATAGAAAAGACGAGCGTAATAGTAGTCGAGCCGGACGCGGAGCCGTTCAAGATTTTATCGCGAGCGGAAGCAGGGGTAGAACATACTCTTGTGGAAGTGACGAAAGAAGAAAGCGAAGAATTCGAGCGCGCGTTTGCCGAAAAGAAATCGGGCGAACAGTCCGAGTCGGGAATCGAAGACGACGAGCCGACCGACGAAGAAATCGAAGAAGCGTTTGCCGCAGCCGAAGCGGAAGAAACCGACGGCGATGGCGATTACGATTCGGAAGATTACGACTACGAAGAGAGCAAAAAGCCCGCAAAAACGGAAAAGCCCGAAAACAAGGGCAAGCGAATGTTCGGGCGGCGCAATCGTCCGAGTATGCAAAAATCCTTGTTTGACGCGTTTGAAACGAAAACGCCGGGACAAGAGCTGACGGAACAAATTCTAAAAGGCGGAAGCGGTGTGAGCGGAGGAAAGATCCGTATTTATACCGAATATTTGCAGAATCCGTATGAAAAAGATTTCGTTCGTTTTTTAAGCAAAGAATACGGAATCGGCGGTCGCGGCGGTCCGGACGGCATTGACGAAATGCACGACGGTAAGGGCATTCGTTTCAGCAAAAAGAACACGGAAACGGGCGAAACAGAAGTCGCGGTGAACTTGAAATGGGAGCAAGCGGCGGCTAAAATCGCAGACCTTATCGACGAAGAAAACTACTTAAACGACGAGGAAAAGGAAGAATACGACACCCTCGTGAGATTCCGCGAAGAGAGAAGTTCGGCTAAAAGCGACGACGACCTTATAAAAATCATCGCAAGGCAAATCGTGGAATACGGCACTTCGCATACCTATGGCGAAAAATACAGCGCATACCCGCATTTCCTTGGCGAAGCCATGCCGTTTTATACGCAGCACTACAAAGAAGTAAACGCCGAGCTTATAAAATTCGACGAAGTAAAAAGCGTGGGTAAAGGCAATATTTACCCATATTCTTCACCGAATATCTTGTTCAAACTTCCGTATTGTCCCGTATGGCAAGCAAGAGAGGAACGCGACAGACAAAGAGCCGAAAGGGTAAAGGAATACGTTGATCGTTTCACTCGGCAATGTGCGGACGAATATAAGCCTTCCTATGAGAAAACCGTCGTATTAAGCGTGAAATCCGACGAAATGCCGGAACGTGAGTATCTTTTTCTGAAAGATCATCGCGACGATTTTAAGAAGTACTTTTTGAAGCAAAAAGGCGTAGAAAACGTAGACCTTTCAATGCAAAGGATAGAGATAACTTTTGACAGAAAGTATATAGAGTCGCTTATCTCAGGAAACGAACAAACGCCCGAAGAGCGCGGAAAGATAAGAAAAATAGCAAACGGCATACTTGCGGAAGGAATCAAAGAAAGCACGGAAGGTAACTACTGTTCGTTTTTCGAGGATTTCAAAGATAATGAAAACTTTGTTCGTAGTCACAAAAATGAAATAGCCGAAGAACTGTGCAGGCGAGAAGAAGTTTCCGACGTGGAAATGACCGACGACGGCTTTGACGTCAACTACTACACTCAATATCTTTGGAATTACAAGGACGAACAAGAGGATAGCATGGCTGTTTCGGATTTGGACGCGGAAGAAGATGAGGAGTGGGAGAACCGTATCGAAAGCGGCGAAATAACGCCGATAGAATCTATCGACGAACCCACAAAAGAAAGCAACACCGACCTAACGGAAATCGGGTTTACGCAGAGCGAACTCGGCGGTGCAAAACAGCGTTTCAAAAACAACATCGAAGCCATAAAGTTAGTCAATAGGTTGATTAACTCACAAAAAGAGGCAACCGCTGACGAGAAAAAAGTGCTTGCAAAATACGTTGGTTGGGGCGGTTTGGCGCAGGCTTTTGACGAACATAACCTTGCTTGGCAAAACGAATATAAGGAACTGAAAGACGGTCTGAGTGTAGAAGAATACGCGGCGGCAAAAGGTAGCGTTCTAAACGCGCACTATACAAGTAAAACCGTAATCGATGGTATCTACAAAGCACTCACTCGTTTCGGCGTAAAAGGCAATAACCGCATATTAGAGCCGGCAATGGGAACGGGCAATTTCTTCGGCTTTATGCCGCAAGAGATAGCAAGCGGCGCAAAACTTTACGGCGTAGAACTCGATAGGGTTACGGGCAAAATCGCAACGAAGCTGTATCCGCAAGCGAAAATTCAGATTAAAGGCTTTGAAGAAACAGCGTTTCAGGACAATTCGTTCGACCTTATGGTAACGAACGTTCCGTTCGGCGGTTATACCGTTTTCGATTCCGATTATAACAAGTATAACTTCTACATTCACGATTATTTTCTTGCAAAGGGTATCGACAAAATCAAGCCGAACGGGCTTATGGCGGTTATCACAAGTAAAGGCACGATGGACAAGCAAAATCCGTCTATCCGTAAATACCTTGCAGACCGTGCCGAACTTGTTGGCGCAATCAGGCTTCCGAACACGGCGTTCAAGCAAACGGCGAATACCGAAGTGGTAACGGATATTCTGTTTTTTCGTAAGCGGGAAGAAAGAATAAACGCAACTATCGAAAATACCGAATGGCTTGCGACGGGTAAGACCGAAGAAGGGTACGAGATAAATAACTATTATATCGCTCACCCTGAAAAGGTACTCGGTACGCTTTCCAAGGAAACGGGGCTTTACGGTGCGGAAGATATAACCGTAAAACCCGACGGCAGAGATTTATCGGAAGCGATAAACACGGCTATAAGCCGATTACCGCAGGATTTCTACGTTAATCCCGAACATGCGGAAGAAACGGAAAGCAGAGAAGAAGTCGAAGTGGACTACGACGTAAAGCCGATGAATCTGACGGCGGTAAACGGCAAGATATATATGCGCGTTGGAGATAGTATGGTAGAACAACCCGTTCCGCCGTTTCCGAAAGACGCGTATCAGAGAATTGCCGAAATGATCGAAATCCGCAAGCAACTCCGCAAAGTGCTGGATTTGCAGGTGGAAGGCTGCTCGGACGAAGTGTTGTTAAAAGAACAACGGAAACTCGGCACGAAATACGATAGTTTTGTCAAACGGTTCGGGTATATCAACAGCAAGAACAATTTGCGATTGTTCAAGCCCGACGGCGATAGCGCGTTACTGTTTGCTTGTGAGAACGTTTCTGATGATGAAGAAACGGTAACTAAAGCCGACGTGTTTACGAAACGAACCATAAGACCGTACACGGCGGTAACAAGTACCGACGATTGTTTCGAGGCGTTGCAGATAAGCAAAAATGAGCGCGGCTCAGTGGACATTTCGTATATCGAAGAACTCACAAAGAAAGATTATGACACCGTGCTTACCGAACTCGGTAACGCAGTATTTCGTAACCCCGTAGCGGTCAATCCGGAAGATAAATATTCGGGCTTTGAAACGGCAGAAGAGTATCTGTCGGGCAGAGTGGTAGATAAACTGCAAACGGCGGAGCGAATGAAACAAAGCAGCCCCAATCTTATCGACTATGATAAAAACATTTCGGCGCTTAAAGAAGTTCAGCCTGCACCGGTAAAAGCTTCGGAAATCGCGGTGAGAGTGGGAACGAGCTGGATAGACAAAGAACTGTATAAAGAGTTTTTCTGTCAGTTAATTGCGCTCCCGTATTATATGCGCGACGGCATCGAACTGTATTACAACAAACACGACGGCAGTTGGCGCGTAGACCGCACGACGGGGTATGTGCGAAACTTCCGCACGATGAACGTAACGAGCGTATACGGCACAGAACGTGCGAACGCTTACAGACTGTTTGAAGATTGTCTGAATCAGCACTCCACACAGATTTACGATACGGTTTTGGACGCGGACGGCAGAGAAAAGCGAGTGCTGAACAACTCCGAAACGGTAGCGGCGAGAGAAAAACAGAATAAAATCGTGGAAGCGTTCAAGGACTGGATATTCCGCGATCCCGAACGGCGAGAAGAACTCGAAGGCGTATACAATCGGCTGTTCAATCAGATCAGACTGCCGAAATACGACGGAAGTTATCTTCGTTTTCCCGAAATGAACCCGGAGATAGAACTTCGCCCGCACCAAAAGGACGCGGTACACCGAATTATTACGAGCGGCAATACGCTGCTTCATCATATCGTGGGTAGCGGCAAAACGTATACGATCTGCGCGGCGGCAATGAAACTTCGGCAATACGGCTTGGCGAAAAAGCCGATGATCGCCGTGCCGAATCACTTGGTGCAGCAATGGGCGAACTCGTTTCGGTTTCTTTACCCGACGGCGAAACTCCTGATTGCCACGAAAGACGATTTGGACAAAGACCACAGAGAACAATTTGTGTCGCGTGTAGCGATGGGCGATTGGGACTCGGTGATTATAGCGCAATCGAGTTTTGCAAAAATCAATATCTCGCCCGAACGGCAGATAGCAAAGATACGCGAAGAAATTGAGGCGATAGAACGCAGTATCGAAATGCAGTGGGAAGAGAGCGGCGCACCGTCCGGTTCGGTAAAGAACTTGGAGCGTATCAAGAAAGGCAGAGAAGCGCAGCTCAAAAAACTGCTCGACGAAACGAAAAAAGACAACGTTTTAATCTTTGAAAAACTCGGCGTGGACTACCTGTTCGTGGACGAAGCGGACGCGTATAAAAATCTGTTTCTGTATACGAAAATGAACAACGTAGCGGGAATTTCCAACGCGGCGAGCGCGAGAGCGAGCGACTTGCAGTTAAAAATAGAGTATATCAACGAACTGCACGGCGGAGATAAAGGCGTGGTGTTCGCAACGGGTACGCCTATTTCCAACTCTATGACGGAAATGTACACGATGCAGACCTATTTGCAAAAGCAAACGCTTGCAAGGCTCGGTATCGATTACTTCGACGCATGGGCGGCAGACTTCGGTGAAACGGTAACGGCGCTCGAACTTGCCCCGTCCGGGAAAGGGTACAGAGCAAGAACGAGATTTGCCAAGTTTACGAACTTGCCCGAACTTTTAACGCTGTATCATTCGTTCGCGGATGTAAAAACGGACGTAAAACTCGACGTGCCGGAAGCGGAGCGAAAGGTTATTACGTTAAAGCCGAGCGATACAGTCATTGACTTAACCGAAGAAATAGCAAAAAGGGCAGACGCGATTTACGCGGGTGGCGTTGATCCGCATATCGACAATATGCTCAAAGTTACGGGCGACGGCAAGAAACTCGCGCTCGATCCGAGGTGTATAGATCCGTTGCTTTCCGACGAAAGCGGAAGCAAACTCAATTTCTGCGCGGACAACGTTTGCGAAGAATGGAAAAACTCGGCGGACATTAAGGGAACGCAACTTGTGTTCTGCGATTTGTCTACGCCGAAGAAACCGTATTCGGAATACGAGTACGGCAAGGACTTCGACGCGTATAACGACTTAAAGCACAAACTTATCGAGCGCGGTATTCCCGAAAACGAGATTGCGTTTATCCACGACGCGAACACGGACAGGGCAAAGCAAGACCTGTTCGATAAAATCAACGCCGGGGCGGTGCGAGTTTTAATAGGCAGCACGGAAAAGTGCGGAGCTGGAACGAACGTGCAAAAACGGCTCGTAGCCATTCATCACTTGGACGCGCCGTATCGCCCGCGCGACCTTATTCAGCGTAACGGGCGCGGTATCCGTCAGGGCAATATGAATAAGGGCATTCGCATTTACACCTATGCGACGGAACGGACGTTCGACAGTTATTCCTATCAGATACTCGAAAACAAACAGCGGTTTATTTCGCAGGTAGAAAAAGGCGATATGACGGTGCGCGAAGCCGAGGACATCGACGAGGCAACGCTTTCTTATGCGGAAATCAAGGCGATTACTTCCGCCAACCCGAAAATCAAGCGAAAAATGGAACTCGATATGGAAGTGGCAAGGCTTCGCGATCTGGAAAGCCGATACAAAAAGGAACTGTTTGCTTTGCAAGATAAGGTAAGAAAGGAATTTCCCGAACAGATACAGCGGCAGGAATTGTATTTGGAAAGGGTAAGGAAAGACATCGAACTTATCAAGGTGCATTATAACCCCGACAGATTCGAGATTAACGTAAACGGCACGGTGTATTCGGACATCATAGAGGACGGAAAGAAGAACGGCGGGCTTGCACTTATGGACGCGTTGTTTCATAACAAGACGGGAACGGTCGTAGCGGAATATTGCGGTTTCAAAATCTCTCTGAACCCGATAGAACTTATCGCCAACGAGCGGAGCATTACGCTTTCGGGCGCGGGGCAATACAAGCTGGACATCGGCGAGAGCGCGAGCGGCAACCTCACCCGATTAGATAACTTTGTAAAAGATTTTTCCGAACGGGAAGAGCGTGCCGTAAAGCGTTTGGAAACCACGAAAGCCGACTTCGAGATTGCAAAAGAGCAAGTAAACGTGCCGTTCGAGCATAAGGACAAGATTATAGCTCTGCACACGGAACTATCCGAACTTAACGCTGAACTCGACCTCAATAAGCGCGAAGAAGTGGTAATCGACGACGGAGAAGAGGATAGCGAAACGAATGAAACCGAAGAGGTTTACGCGGCACTGCCGAAAAAACAAACAAAAACAAGGAAACAGAAAAAGACTATGCTGACAGAAAAATTATATCGAACGTATAAGCAGACGGAAGAGAAGAACCCCGGCGCGATGGTGTTTGCCGTAAAGAACGGAGATTATACCTGTTTCGACGATACGGCAGAAGAACTCACGGCACTATCGAGCCTGTCGCCATCGTATTTCGAGGCAGGCGAAAAGGAAGTAAAAACGCTTACGATAGACGAAACGCTTTTTCAGGAATTTGCGCAAGCCTTTATGAATGCGGGCTTGAAAATCGCATTGTTCGACGAACCGGAAGAAGAGAAAACGTTTATCGACGAGAGCGATAAAGTCGCCGCCATGCAGGTGGACGTTTTGCCCGATTATACCGTAACCGGGGAGCAAATGCACGAATACGGTTATACTTGGGACGGAATGTTGCCCGTGAGAATCCGAGCGGCGCGAATGCTTTACGGCACAGGCGTGGAACTTTATAGGCTCGGCAAAGACGATACCGAAGGGAAAGTCGAAAACGGGGATTTTGAAGATACCGAGAGTTTATACGGTGTTGAAAAGCCCGCTTGGGAAGCGTTTATTTCTTCCGAAAGGGGTAAAGCGTATCTGACCGCTTGGCACAACGTTGTCGAAAGCGCGAGTGAAGTCGTGAACGAAGAAATGAGTTACGTTGACGGAGCGTATGCCGATCCGCTTTCGGATAAATTCTTTGAAGAACGCACGGCGATAGAGAACTTTTTGAACGGGAACTATGCGCCGAGTGAAGAAGCGGAGCCGTACATCAAGCCTTTGCTTGAAAATTACCATAAGCGATTTCCGTTGGATATTCTTCTCGAATACTACGGCTGGGATAACGACAGCGTATATTCCGCGCTTGCGGAAAATATAGCCGATACGAAACTCAACGATTATGCCGTGGATACCGTGAACGACATCAATTTCGACGAGTTTATGGACGAAAAGTTCAATGAAATCAATTGGCTCGACAGACTCGGCAGCGACGATGAGGACAGGTTTGAAGATATTGTCTGCGACTTAAAGCCGGAGTTCGAGGATTCGTATTTCAATAAGAGCGACGATACATATCCGTATGACGAATGGTACGACGATTTTACCGAAGAAAAGATTATACCGTATCTTGAAGAAAAATTAAAAAAGTCGGGCTATAAGTCGATAAACGAGCCTGTTTCAGAGAAAACGCCGAATTATAAAGAGCTTGTGAAAAACAGCATAGAGAAAGAGTTTGAAGAATTCAGGGCGAATATAACAAGTCAGTCTGCGGACGAAATTTTCCGAAGTAATTTCGAGATTTACGTCAGGTACGAATTGTATGAAGCCGTTTGTGATGACGGCGATGACGGGTTGGAAGATGAGTATTATCGCGCGTTGTACACGGAAGCGGACAAGGGCGGGATTTTGAAAAATCTTTACGATGATTTTGTAAGTGCCGAAAATGCAAGTTTGAATACGCGTTATGACACGATTTTGTATATTAAGGATTATTGCGAACATTATCACGAAGATATTATGCAGGAAGAACAGAAAAAACACGACGAAGCGCAGGCGGTATTTCTCGGAAAAGACGAAAGCGGCGTTGCATATTATCACTTCAAAGAAAGTTTGTCTTCTACAAATTTGCACGCCATTAAGGAAAAAGCCGAACACTATGTAATCGTATCACCCGTTTGCTACATCGCACGCGATACCTTGAAAAAACATCATATCGACTTTTTGAAAGCCGGCAGGGATATTGGCGAAGATGAAACGCAGAAATTTACGGTAACGGACGTTCAGGAAGCCGTGGAACAGAAACGGCAGGAACGAGAAACGGCAAAAGATAACATCTATTTGCATTCGGGAAGTTATGCGCAGGAACACGGTGAGTTGGACAAATACTTGTTATCTCACTCGTTGGACGAAGAGTGTATGCAGGCTATCGGACAGGCTATTTCCGACAACTATGCGGATAACAGTCTTGGAAAAGGTTTTGAACAAGACTTGATTTCCGAATACGGCTTGGAAAGAGTGAAGCACATTGTAACGACTCTGATCCGCCGTAGCGAATGGGACAGACGATATTCAACGGAAAACAGAGAGTGGGCAAACGGTACGGTAGGATATGAGGACAAATCCGATGAAAAACACATTTATTCGTCCGCCCATCCCGGACTGATCGACCTGTTTGCAGACAGGGTAAGAAAAATTGAAAAACAGAAAAAGGAGGAATACGAAGAGCAAATGAGCGAAAACACGCTTGACTACACGAAAATCACAGCAAGGGGAGATAAGGTAGTCAACATCGAAAAAGACAAAAATGGCAGAGATATAGCGATTATTGACCGCACGGCAAGAGTAAACGGCGATTATACGGTTGCGATCGGATATCATACCGACACAGGCGATTGGGAACAGGGCAGATATGGCTTTAATTCACAGAAAGAAGCAGAGTATTGGCGAAACAACGAATACTTGGCGGGAAAAGTGACGGAAAGACCGAAAACCGAGTACATAAAAATTAATGTGGCAAACGACGCTTTCATTAAGAAGTCAAATATGGGCAGCGTATTCAGAATGCCGGAAAACGGCAAATATGCGGGATATGCTTACTTCATTTTCAACGATAAAATCAAATCATCGCGCCAACTTGTGGACTTGCAGAGTGACAGCAGAGAACTTTGTTATGAACTTTCCGTTCGTAAAGATTCGGGTATAGACCTATTCAAAGGTCGTGACGATGACGAAGATTTGATTACGCTTTCGGCAGAAGAATTTAAGGACGCGGTGGGCGGAACAACGAATAAAGACTACGAAATGCAAAAAAACGATGATACAAAGTGGTTTTCGACAAGTGTTCCGCAGGAATCGTTCAAAAGGGAATTTGATAAAAGCATGTTGTTTGTTATGCCGAATAAAGAAAATTTCGGCGGTATGTCGTTCTTTATCCCGTCGGCTTTTGTCGGGGAAGATAAGAACAGCGACGACGGACGTATTCTGATCCGGTTGCCCGAAGATTTCGTTATTAAAGCGCAGAGTCGTGACGAAACGAGAGAAGCAACGCTTACGGCGTATGATTTCAACCGACTTTGCAACAACACTACGGCAGAAGATTATAAACAGGCGCAAGCGGAAAGCGCGCCGGGAAGCGAAACGCCGAGCGATTGGAATTACGTTTCCGTTCCCGAAAAGGCAAGAATTGCGAGCTTCGACGACAGTACCTTATTCAGAATGCCCGACGGCGAATACGGCGATTATACCTATTATTTGCCGAATAAGTGCGTGAAAGACAGCGAAGAGAACGGCACAATCCGTTTAAGTCTACATAACGATTACAAGGTGCGCCTTACGAACAATAAAGGTGAGGAAAAGAAAACGGCGGAACTTACGGCAAAAGATTTTTGCGAGGAAGTCAGAGGAAAAGACGCAGGCGCATACGGCACAGACTACAAACGACCGAGCGTTGAAGCGAATACTTCTTTCGACGAAAAAGAAAAAGCGTTACGCAACGCTATTCCCGACGAGATGAAACAGCGACCGAATTGGGTTGTCGTAAAAGCGTGGTGGAACGCAAAAAAGGGAAGGTACGCCAAACGCCCGATAAATTGTAATACAGGCGAGTACGCCGAAAGCGATAATCCCGAAACGTGGACAACCTTTGATAACGCTTTGAAATATTTAAGAGAGAAAGGCGGTACGACGATTGCTTACGCGCTTGACGGAAAGGATAAAATTGCGTGCTTGGACTTCGACGAATGCTACGACGAGAACAGGCTTCCGAACGAAACGGTCAAAGAGGCGTTGTCTAAATGCGGCGCAACCTATACCGAGCATTCGTTAAGCGGAGAGGGGTTTCATATCCTCGGCAAAACGAACGGTATGGACTTGCGAACGTTCTCAAAAGACGGTAGTTTGGAATTTTATCAGAAAGCCCACTTTATATCGCTGACGGGTAACGGAACGGTCTATACAAAACTTGAAAGTTTCGATACGCCCGAAATGAAAGAACTTTTGTCCCGTAAATGCGAGAAACGCGAAGAGTGGAAAGGCGTATGCAAAGGCGTGAACGGACTGTCAACGATGACCGACCGTGACGTCGTGGAAAAGGCGTCGAACGCAAAGAACGGGGATAAATTCAAGAGGCTTTATGCGGGCGAAGATTTACAAAACAATCATTCTAACTCGGATATGTCGCTGATGAATTTACTTGCCTATTGGTGTAACGGAGATAAAGAGCAAATGCTCCGTATCTTCGCCACGAGCGGCTTATTCAGACCGAATAAATCGCCGGACTATTACGAGGGAACGGCAA
>OKSC01000580.1_pt1 | contig 42216 bp, 41 predicted proteins | sample 1601161 | NCBI WGS metagenome assembly OKSC01 (sample SAMEA3541552, study PRJEB24748) | human gut metagenome | biome: human gut; feature: human-associated habitat; material: faeces | place: China | collected 2012 | reverse complement strand
CCTGCAGGGCGGCGTGGATCACATGGCGCTCATAGGCGTTCATGGGCTCCAGGGTGACGCTGCGGCGATACTTGGTGACCTTTCCGGCCACCTTGCGGGCCAGGGACTCCAGGCTCTGCTCGCGCTTGGCCCGGTAGTTCTCGGCGTCCACATGGACGCGGATGCGCTTTTCCCGGCCGGAATTGACGGCATAGTTGGTCAGTTGCTGGATGGCATCCAGGGTCTCGCCCCGGCGGCCGATGAGCTGGCCCAGCTTCTGGCCCTCCAGCACCACGCTGTAGCGGCCCTTCTCCGTCTCGGTGACCTTCACCTGGGCGGGGCTGTCCATATGCTCCAGCAGGCCCGTCAGGAACTCGGTGATGCGGCGGGCGTTGTCGTCCTGGCAGGACTCCTGAGCCGGGGCGGCAGGGGTCTCCGCAGCCTTGGGGGCTTCGGGAGCCTTGGGAGCGGCCTTGGGCGCCTCAGCCTTCTGGGGCTTGGGCTGCTGGGGTTTCGGCTGGGGCTTGGGCTCGGGCTTCTTTTCGGGTTTCTTCTCCGGCTGGACCGGGGCGGCGGGAGCCTCGGGCTCCTGCTGACCATAGGTCACGCGGACCCGGGCAGGGCTGCTGCCGATGCCCAGAAAGCCGCTCTTGGCCCGCTCCAAAATCTCAACAGAGACATCGTCACGGTCCATCTGCAGCTGCTGGAGCGCTTTGCGGATGGCTTCCTCCTCGGTCTTGCCCGTTACGTCAATATAACTCATAGACAAAACTCCTTAGTCATCATTAGTCATCGTAATGGCTCTTGTCATAGGCGCGGCCCCTGGCATAGGGACGCTGGCCCACGCGGCCGTTTTCGTTGCTTCCGGTGGATTTTTTCTTGTCGCCGGAGGGCTTTTTCTTCCCCTGCTGATTCTGGGGCTTCTTGCCGCCGTTGGCCAGCTGCTGCTGGGCCATCAGCTCCTTCTGGCGCTGATACTTGGCATAGCGCTTTTCCCGGGCGGCCTTCTCCTTCTCCGTCTCCTCGCGGTCCAGAATCTTGTTGAAATACTCGTTCAGGGTGACCTCCTGGATCAGGGAGAACGCGGAGTTGGCAATCCAGTAGATGCACAGAGCGGAGGGCAGGATATAGCCCATCCACAGGGTCATCAGGGGCATCATGTACATCATGGTCTTGGTGGACCCATTGGGGGCAGAGCCATTGGTGCGCATGGTGATGAAGCTCATGGCGAACTGGATGCCGGCGGAGATGATGGGCAGCAGAATGGCGCCCCACACGGGCCAGCCGCCGCCGGGGAACTGGCTGAACAGGTCGCTGGGCCGGTTGGCCAGGTCAATGTGCAGGAAGCTATAGTTCAGGTCGATGAGGCCGTCGAACTTTCCGGCAAACTCCGCCCAATGCTCATGGATGAACTTGGCCAGATAGATCTGTTCATAGGCCTGGCTGCCGTCGGCCACGGTGAAGCCCAGGCTTCCGGCCAGAGTGGTGATCTCGGCGATCACCGTCTCGGACAGGCCCATGAAGTACCGCATGGGCACGCGGATGATGTAGTACAGGGCGATCAGGATGGGGAAGGGAATGAAGGACCACAGGCAGCCGGACATGGGGTTGATGCCTTCCTTGGCATACAGCTCCGCCATGGCCTCCTGCTGCTTCTGCTGGTTGTTGGCATAGCGGGTCTTGATGTCGTTGAGCTTGCCCTGCATGCGGTTCATGCGCAGCATGCTCTTCTTGCTCTTGAGCTGGAAGGGCAGCAGCACCAACTTCACCACCAGGGTAAACAGGATCAGGGCCACGCCATAGGACCCGGTCCAGCTGTAGAACAGCCGGGTCAGGAAGGCAAAGGGAACGCAGATATAATATCCGAGCGTTGCAAACATGGGGTAGTTACCTCCGTTTTTTGTTGGGTGGGAAAAACGAGGTTTTCAGGGAACAGGATCATACCCGCCTTTGTGAAAGGGATTGCATCGCAGAAAGCGCCGCAGCGCCATAAAGCCGCCCCGCAGCGGCCCGTATTTCTCCACGGCCTGCAGGGCGTATTCCGAGCAGGTGGGGATATACCGGCAGCGGGGCGGAAACAGCGGCGACACGGACGCCTGATAAAACCGGATGGCCCGCAGGATGGCCCGCTTCATGACGGGTCCTCCCGCAGCAGATTCAATTGCCTCAGAAGGCGCAGATAGGTGCTCTCCAGCTTTTGATAGCCGGTTTCCACGGCCCGGACCCGGGCCACCACGATGATGTCGTATCCCGGGACCATTTTCGGCTTATTCAGCCGGTAAATCTCCCGGATACGCCTTCTCACCCGGTTGCGGACCACGGCGCCGCCCAGCTTCGTGCTGACGGAGACCCCCAGGCGGCTCAGCCCCCGGCGGTTCCGCTGGCAATAGATCACCAGCTGCGGCGACACCGCCGACTTCCCCTTGCGGTAGATCCGGCGGAATTCGTAGTTCTCTTTTACCGTGACGGCAGGATTCATGAAAACAAGCACCTTCTCCGCCGGTGCGGCGGCTGAAATGAGCATAGGCCAAAAGGGACGGCAGTTTTCCCTTCCACCGTCCCTGGTCTATCCTTTATGCGCGATGCACTTTCCGCGACCTCAATGGGTCAGGCGAGCGCGGCCCTTGGCGCGGCGGCGGGCCAGAACCTTACGGCCGTTGCTGGTGGCCATTCTCTTGCGGAAGCCGTGCTCCTTGGAGCGCTGGCGCTTCTTGGGCTGATAGGTACGGAACATTGCATGACACCTCCATTTTGTAAAAATCCGGCGGCAGATCGAAGCTGCCGCACATACTCGACGGCGGGCGGAGGACTTGTCCCCCGCGGCCGCAGTTGACAAAGCGGATGCCGCAAAACGGCATGGTAAATATTATACAGAATCCCGGCCCCGCTGTCAACAGAAATCTGCATTTTCCACGAAAAGGGCATTTTGGACGCTTCGGGTACTCCATTCGGCCCATTTTTCGGAAAATACGCCGGAAATGGGGCGTATTTTCTTCCGGAATCTGTTTAGGGAGAAGGAAAAAATTTTATACTTAGTATTAGTATATGTGTGGACTTTCCGGCGCTGATTTGATATAATGTGAGGTGTTATTTTGCCTGAAACAGAGAGAGAAAAACGCATGATCCGCGGGAAAGGGGCGCTTTCATTGAATTCAATCGCAGACGTATGGAAAAACGTGCTGGACCGGCTGCGGTCCCAGCTGTCGGAAACCACCATCAACACCTGGTTCGACGAGGTGGAGGTGGTGACCATGGAGGACTCCGCCTTTGTGCTCCATTGCAGCAACTCCTTCAAAAAATCCACCATCGAGGCCCGGTTCATGAGCCATATCAAGGCCGCGCTGAAGGACATCTTCTCCTCCGACCTGGAGGTAAAAATTCTGGACGATCAGCAGCTTTCCGCCTATCACGGGGTGGCTCCGGACCGGCCCGGCTCCCTGCTGGAGTCCGACGCCTTCACCTTCGGCACCTATGTGGTGGGTCCCCAGAACAAGATGGCCTATGCCGCCGCCCGGGCCGTGGCCGAAAAGCCTGCGGAGCACTATAACCCCCTGTTCATCTATGGCGACTCCGGTCTGGGCAAGACCCACCTGCTGTACGCCATCGCCCACCAGGTCCGCCAGCGGCAGCCGGAGGCCCGCATCGTGTACATCAAGGGCGACGATTTCACCAACGAACTGATCGCCTCCATCCGGGAGGGAAAAAACGCCGAATTCCGGGAGAAATACCGCCAGTCCACCCTGCTGCTGGTGGACGATATCCAGTTCATCGCCGGCAAGAAGCAGACCCAGGAGGAATTCTTCCACACCTTCAACACCCTGTACGAATCCGGGCGGCAGATCGTGCTGACCTCGGACCGTCCTCCCCGGGAGATGACCCAGCTGGAGGACCGGCTTCAGACCCGGTTCGAGTGGGGCCTGATGGTGGATGTGGCGCCGCCGGACTTTGAGACAAGGCTCGCCATCATCAAAAACAAGGCCGCCCTGCTGGGGGTACAGCTGCCGGACGATATCAGCAGCTTCATCGCCGAAAACCTCACCGCCAACGTCCGCCAGATTGAGGGGGCCCTGAATAAGCTCCTGGCCTATCGGGACCTGCTGGGCAACCAGGTGGACGGCGAGGCCGTCAGCCGGGCCGTAAAGGACATGCTGAAGAAATACAACGAGTTCGTGCCGTCGCCAAGCCTGATCATCGAGTATATCTGCCGCTATTACGACGTGGACGAGGAGCAGGTCCGGGGCCAGGGCCGGAAGCGGGACCTGATGGAGGCCCGGCAGACCGCCATGTATCTGATCCGCCGGATGACCAACCTCTCCCTCAACGACATCGGCAAGGAGTTCGGCGACCGGGACCACACCACGGTGCTGCACTCCCTGGACCAGGTGGAAAAGAAAATGCGCTCCGACCCGGCCTACGCCGAAAAGGTCAAGGAAATCACCACCAACATCAACAACAAGAAGTAACCCTCTTTCCACATTCTCTGTGGATTCCACGGGGAAAACCTGTGGAGTACCGGACCCCGGATTTTCCGGTGGAAAACTCCCGCCCTTTCTCCCCACCCGGGTGTGGAGAAAGAATCCTCTGATTTCAGGCCCTCCGGCACTTTTCCACATGAATTTTCCCTACGGCGACTGTTACTAAAATAAAGATATCTTTTTGTTCTCTTTTGGAGAACGGTGTCTCTTTTCATTCTGAAAGAAAGGAACGCGTCCTTATGCTTCGATTTTCCTGTGAAAAGGCGCTGCTGCAAAGCGCCGTCAACACCACCTCCCGGGCGGTAGCCGCCAAAAGCTCCATTCCGGCCCTGGAGGGGATCCTGCTGGAGGGGGGCGATACCCTGACCCTGTCCGGCTACAACATGCAGACCGGCATCCGCACCATCGTGGACGCCCAGGTCCAGTCCCCGGGCCGCATCGTCCTCAGCGCCCGGCTGTTCGGCGAGATGATCCGGAAAATGCCGGACGATGTGATCGTGTTTGCGGCGGATGAAAATCTGTCCGTCCATCTGACCTGCGGCGACGCCAGCTTTGAGATTCTGGGCCTGTCCGCCGACGACTATCCGGAGCTGCCGGAGGTGGATGACCAGTTTTCCGTGGACATCCGCCAGGGTACCCTGAAGGCCATGATCAACCAGACCAGCTTCGCCGTGTCCACCAACGAGAGCCGCCCCGTCCATACCGGCTCCCTGTTTGAGGTAGGCGACCAGGACCTGACGGTGGTGTCCGTGGACGGCTTCCGCCTGGCCCTGCGCCGGGAGCCTCTGGACCGGGCCGAGGGCGGCGCCTTCAAATTTGTGGCCCCCGGCTCTGCTCTGAACGAGGTGGAGAAAATCTGCGAGGATTCCGACGAAAAAGTCACCATTATCCAGGGCAAGCGCCACCTGCTGTTTGAAGCCGGGGCCACCCAGCTGATCTGCCGCCGCCTGGAGGGGGACTTCCTGGACTATAAAAACGCCATCCCCCGGAATAATCCCATCCGCCTGACGGTGGACACCAAAACCATGCTGGGGAGCCTGGACCGGGTCAGCGTGGTCATCAGCGAAAAGCTCAAGAGCCCGGTGCGCTGCGTGTTTGAAAATGGCCGGGTGCTGCTGTCCGCCAAAACCGGCGCCGGCGAGGCCAAGGACATCTGCCCCCTGGACGGCGACGGAAATGGCCTGGAGATCGGCTTCAACAACCGCTATCTCATGGACGCCCTGCGCTATGCCCCGGCGGACGCTGTGACCCTGGAGCTGAATACCAGCATTTCTCCGGCGGTGATCGTGCCCGCAGACGGAGAGGAGAGCTTCCTTTATATGGTGCTGCCGGTGCGGCTGAAAGCGTGATAGATATGGAAATGATTACCATTACCACGGAGTATATCAAGCTCCAGGACCTTCTGAAGCTGGCGGCCATCACCGCCACCGGCGGCGAGGCCAAGCTGCTGGTTCAGGAGGGAGAGGTCCTGGTCAACGGCGAGGTGTGCACCATGCGGGGAAAGAAGCTCCGCCCCGGCGACGTGGTGGAGGCCCTGGGGCGGCGCTGCGGCGTGCAGTATGCAGATTGACCGCCTGCTGCTGGAGGGCTTCCGCAATTACGACAGCCAGCAGCTGACCTTCGACGGAAGCTGCAACGTCATATACGGCGAAAATGCCCAGGGAAAGACCAACCTGCTGGAGGCCATCGTGTACCTGTCCTGCGGCCGCAGTCCCAGGACCCACGCGGACCGGGAGCTCATCGGCTTTGACCGGGACCGGGCCCGGCTGGTGGGGCATATTCAGGCCCGGGAGCGGGAGTTTGAAACGGAAATTCTCCTGAACCGGGGCCGAAGGCGGAGGATGACCATCAACGGCGTGGCTGCCAGAAACGGCGGCGACCTGTCCCAGGTGCTGCACACGGTGTTTTTCTCCCCGGAGGACCTGTTTCTCATCCGGGAGGGGGCGGCGGCCCGGCGGCGGTTCATGGACCAGTCCCTGTGCCAGCTGCGGCCCCGGTATGCCGAGGCCCTGACGGAATACGGGCGGCTGTATGACCACAAGACCCGGATCCTGCGGGACAGCGACGAATATCCCCAGCTGCTGGACACCCTGCAGGACTTCAACCACCGGCTGTGCCAGGTGGGAGCGGTGCTGATCAGCTATCGGGCCCGGTATGTCCAGGCGCTGGCGGTCCATGCCCGGCGGGCCCACTGGGAGTGCTCCGGGGAGCGGGAGGACCTGGCCCTGACCTATCAGACGGTGAAAACCGTGGAGGATCCTCTGGGTCCGGTGCAGAATATCACCGGGGCCCTGGAGGAGCACCAGGCCCGGCACTATCAGGCGGAGCTGGCCTCCCGGCTGTGTCTGTCCGGCCCCCATAAGGACGACATCGCCGTAACGGTCAACGGCCTGGAGGCCCGGCACTTCTGCTCCCAGGGTCAGGTGCGGACGGCGGCCCTGAGCCTGAAGCTGGCGGACCGGGAGATCCACAAAAACGCCATCGGCGAGTACCCGGTGATGCTGCTGGACGACGTGCTGTCGGAGCTGGACCCCCGGCGGCAGGAATATGTCCTCAACCGCATTGCAGGCGGACAGGTGTTCATCACCTGCTGCGAAAACGACCGGCTGGACGCCCTGCTGTCCGGCCGGGTGTATCACGTTCGGGAAGGAAAGGTGCTGTGATGGGTTTTCTGCATATCGGCCAGAACGTCATGGTCAACGACCGGCGCATCATCGGCATATTCGACCTGGATATCACGTCCCAGTCCGCTCAGACCCGGCGGTTTCTGGACCAGGCGGAAAAGGACAGCGTGGTGCTGCCGGTGTGCGACGACATTCCCAAGTCGTTTCTGGTGTGCGACCATCCGTATCACCGGCAGATCGTATATATTTCCCAGCTGAATACCCAGACGCTGGTGAAAAGAGCGGAAAAGAAGTAAAGAATTCCCTGTCATTGCCGGGAGATCGGCAGACACCGGGTTCCCGGGAATGACAGGAAAGACCCAAGGAAAGGAAAGATGACCCAATGAGCGAACTGGAAAAAGTCACCGCCGTGGACACCACCTATGACGCCTCGGAAATTCAGGTGCTGGAGGGGCTGGAGGCGGTGCGCAAGCGGCCCGGTATGTATATCGGCTCCACGTCGGCCTCCGGCCTGCACCATCTGGTGTATGAGATCGTGGACAACGCCATCGACGAGGCCCTGGCCGGATACTGCACCGAGATCACTGTTACCATCAACCCCGGCGACACCATCACCGTTACCGATAACGGCCGCGGCATCCCCGTGGACATCCAGAAGCAGACCGGCCGGCCGGCGCTGGAGGTGGTATACACCGTGCTCCACGCCGGCGGTAAGTTCGGCGGCGGAGGCTATAAGGTATCCGGCGGCCTCCACGGCGTGGGCGCGTCCGTGGTCAACGCCCTGTCCGAATGGCTGGAGGTGCAGGTTCAGAAGGACGGCAGAATTTACGAGATGAAGTTCTCCCGGGGAGCAATCACCCAGGAGATGAAGATTTTGGGCGACACCGATCAGACCGGCACCGCCGTGACCTTCAAGCCGGACCCGGAGATGTTCGACACCCTGGTATACGACTATGAGACCCTGCACACCCGCATGCGGGAGCAGGCCTTCCTGAATGCGGGCCTGCGCATCACCATCACCGACGCCCGGCCCGGCCAGGAGCAGAGCGACTCCATGTGCTATGAGGGCGGCATCCGGGAGTTTGTCACCTGGCTCAACCGCAACAAGACCCCTCTGCACGAGGAGGTCATCTATCTGGCGGGGGCCAAGGGCGACAGCACCGCCGAGGTGGCCCTGCAGTATAACGACAGCTATAACGAGACCCTGGTGTCCTTCGCCAACGACATTCACACCCCCGAGGGCGGTATGCACGAGACGGGCTTCAAAACGGCCCTGACCCGGGTGCTGAACGCCTACGGTATGAAATACGGCATGATCAAGGAGGGCGACAAGGTCTCCGGCGAGGACGTCCGGGAGGGCATCACCGCCGTGATCTCCGTGAAGCTGACGGAGGCCCAGTTCGAGGGACAGACCAAGGCCAAGCTGGGCAACGCCTCCATCCGCACCCTGGTGGACAACGTGGTGTCCGACCAGCTGTCCGTGTATCTGGAGGAGCACCCGGTGGTGGCCCGGACCATCCTGGACAAGGCTCTGACGGCCAACCGCGCCCGGGAGGCCGCCCGGAAGGCCCGGGAGTCCATCCGCCGCAAGACTGCCCTGGGCGGTGCGGCCATGCCCGACAAGCTCCGGGACTGCAACGAGAATAACCCCGAGCTGACGGAGATCTATATCGTGGAGGGCGACTCCGCAGGCGGCTCTGCTACTCAGGGACGGGACTCCCGCTTCCAGGCTATCCTGCCTCTGTGGGGCAAGATGCTGAACGTGGAAAAGGCCCGGGCGGATAAGGTCTACGGCAACGACAAGCTCCAGCCGGTGATCACGGCCCTGGGCGCCGGAATCGGCGACGAGCTGGACCTGAACCGGCTGCGGTATCACAAGATCATCATCATGGCCGATGCCGATGTGGACGGCGCCCATATCCGGACGCTGCTGCTGACCTTCTTCTTCCGGTTTATGCGGCCCCTGATCGAGGAGGGGTATGTCTACTCCGCCGTGCCGCCGCTGTATAAGCTGACCCGGGGCAAGCAGCAGCGGGTGGCCTATACCGACGAGGAGCGGGACGCCATCTCCGCCGAAATGCGCAGCGGCAACCCCAACGTGAAAATTGACATCAGCCGCTTCAAGGGCCTGGGCGAGATGAACCCCCACGAGCTGTGGGAGACCACCATGGACCCGGAGAAGCGCACCCTGCGCCGCATCACTCTGGACGACGCCGTGGCCGCCGACGCCACGTTTACGGTGCTGATGGGCGAAAAGGTGGAGCCCCGGAAGGAGTTCATCGAGAAAAACGCCAAATATGCGGTGAATCTGGACTATTGATTCAAAAAATGCCTGCATTTTTGAATTTCACCATCCCCACAAGGAGAATAAAATATGAGCAAAAAACCACAGTACGACCCTGAGGAGCTGCGGTACCCGGACCAGCACATTGTGGAGCGGTCCCTGGTGCCGGAGATGGAAAAATCCTATATCGAATACGCCATGTCCGTGATCGTGGGCCGGGCCCTGCCCGACGTGCGGGACGGCCTGAAGCCCGTGCACCGGCGGATTCTCTACGCCATGTATGAGGACAACCTGACCTCGGACCGCCCCTTCAAGAAGTCCGCCACCTGCGTGGGCGACGTGCTGGGCCGGTATCACCCCCACGGCGACGCGTCCGTGTATGACGCCCTGGTCCGCCTGGCCCAGGACTTCTCCATGCGCTATATGCTGGTGGACGGCCACGGCAACTTCGGTTCCGTGGATGGCGACCCCCCTGCGGCCTACCGATACACTGAGGCCAGGCTGGCCAAAATCGCCAACGAAATGCTGCGGGACATCGAAAAGGACACCGTGGACTGGGACCCCAACTTCGATGAGAGCCGCAAGGAGCCCCGGGTGCTGCCCTGCCGGTTCCCCAATCTGCTGGTCAACGGCTCCTCCGGCATCGCCGTGGGTATGGCTACTAATATCCCGCCCCACAACCTGCGGGAGGTCATCGGCGCGTGCATCTGCGTGCTGGACAATCCCGACGCCACCCTGGGTGATCTGATGGAGCATGTTCAGGGTCCCGACTTCCCCACCAAGGGCATCATCATGGGCCGGGCCGGGATCCGGGCCGCCTATGCCACCGGACGGGGCCGGGTAGTGGTTCGGGCCCGCCATGAATTCGAGGAATTCGGCAACAACCGCACCCGCATCATCATTACGGAGCTGCCGTATCAGGTGAACAAGCGGATGCTTATCAAGAACATGGCTGACCAGGTGGAGGATAAGCGTCTGGAGGGCATCAGCAACATCCAGGACGAGACGGACCGCAACGGTATGCGCATCGTCATCGAGCTGAAGCGGGACGCCAACCCCCAGGTGGTGCTCAACCGCCTGTTTGCCCAGACCCAGCTGCAAAGCTCCTTTGCCATCAATATGCTGGCCCTGGTCCAGAACCAGTCCCAGCCGAAAATTCTCTCCCTGCGGCATATCATCGACGAATACCTGGCCTTCCAGGAGGAGATCATCGTCCGCCGCACCAGATACGACCTGAAGAAGGCCCAGGAGCGGGCCCATCTGCTGGAGGGTCTGCTGATTGCCCAGGACAACATTGACGAGGTCATCCATATCATCCGCACCAGCTATGACAATGCCAAGGAGAACCTGATGCAGCGCTTCGGGCTGGACGACGTCCAGGCCCAGGCCATTCTGGATATGCGTCTGAAGGCCCTGCAGGGGCTGGACCGGGAAAAGCTCCAGAACGAGTATCAGGAGCTGGAGGAGAAGATCGCCTATTATCTGCGGGTGCTGGGGGATGAGAATCTGGTAAAGTCCATCCTGAAGGAGGAGCTGCAGGCCATCTCCGACAAGTATGGCGACGACCGCAAGACGGAGATCCAGGATGTGGAGGACGAGATCGACATCGAGGACCTGATCGAGGAGGAGGAGTGCGTCTTTACCCTTACCGCCAACGGGTACATCAAGCGCACCCCCGTCAGCGAGTATGCGGCCCAGAGTAAGGGCGGCATGGGCAAAAAGGGCATCACCACCCGGGAGGAGGATACCGTGGTGGATGTGTTCACCGCCTCCACCCACGACTATATCCTGTTCTTCACCGACACCGGCAAGGTGTATAAGAAGAAGGGCTATCTCATCCCCGAAAGCGGTAAGGCTGCCAAGGGCACCAACATCGTGAACATCCTGCAGGTGGAGACCGGCGAGCGGGTCCAGGCCATGCTGCACTTCCGGGAAACCGGCGACGACCGGCTGTTCCTGTTCATGACCACCCGCAACGGCACCGTGAAGCGCCTGGAGGTGTCGGCCCTGAAGAACCTCCGCAACAACGGCATCCGGGCCCTGACCCTGGATGAGGGCGACCGGCTCATCGACGTGCTGGAGACCCACGGCAGCGACCGGATCCTCATCGCCACCCACGACGGCCAGGCCGTCTGCTTCGACGAGACCGACGTCCGGGCCATGGGCCGCACGGCTGTGGGCGTCCGGGGCATCCGCCTGCGGGAGGGCGACTATGTGGTGGGCGCCGCCTTGGCCCAGCCCGGCAAGACGGTGCTGTCCATTACGGAGCGTGGCTTCGGCAAACGCACCCCGGTGGAGGAATACCGCATCACCGCCCGGGGCGGCCTGGGCATCCGCAACTATATGGTCACGGAGAAAACCGGCCCCATCGTGGGCATCAAGGTGGTGGACGGTACCGAGGACCTGCTGCTGGTGACTCTGGCGGGCATCCTCATCCGCACGGCAGTGGAGAATATCCGGGTGGCCGGACGGGCCACCCAGGGCGTTATCGTTATGCGCTTCAAGGAGGAGGGCGACCGCGTCATCTCCATGGCCCTGACGGACCGGGAGCAGGACGCCGAAAAGGAGCCGAGCCATGAGTAAGAAAAAGGAGATGTACGCCCCCCTGACCCGGTGGCAGTATTTCACCAAGACGCTGTATCATGACCCCAGCAAGACCCAGGAATTTGAATATGACGGCGTGATCTATCTGAAAAGTCAGGAGCTGCAGGACATCGAGGAGCGCAACGCCCGGATCAACTGGGTGTTGCTGCTGGTGCTGTGCGCCATGTTCCTGACGGCCATCAAGTGGCAGAACATCGTGGTCATCGCCGTGGGCATGGTGGTCATCGTGGCGGGGGAACTGTTCCGCATGAGCCGCCTGCCCAAGGATATCAAGGCCCACCTGACGGATTCCGGACGGAGGAAGCTGTGACGGAGATGAAGATCATCGCCCGGATCCGAACGGAGCTGCCGGAGAAGTTCGGCGTGCCCCGGCAGAGCGGCCTGGTGCCCCAGCTGCGGGGCCGGGTGATCTTTGAGCCGGAGTACCGGAACCCGGACGCCGTCCGGGGCCTGGAGGACTTCTCCCATATCTGGCTGATCTGGCAGTTTTCCCGGGCGGTGCGGGAGGGCTGGTCCCCAACGGTGCGGCCCCCCAGGCTGGGGGGCAACCGCCGCATGGGGGTGTTCGCCACCCGCTCCCCCTTCCGGCCCAACGCTCTGGGGCTGTCCTCCGTGCGGCTGGACCGGGTGGAGCTGGACCCGGCCCTGGGGCCGGTGCTCCATGTGTCCGGGGCGGACCTGATGGACGGGACACCGATCTTCGACATCAAGCCCTATCTCCCCTATACCGACAGCCATCCCCAGGCCGCCGGCGGCTTCACCGACGGTCTGGCCCATGCGCCGCTGACGGTAGAGTGCTCCCCTGCCCTGCTGGAGCATATCCCGGCGGACAGCCGGGAGGGACTTCTGGGAGTGCTGGCCGGGGATCCCCGGCCCCGGTATCAGGAGGACCCCCAGCGGGTATACGGCCTGTCCTTCGCCGGGCGCAACGTGAAATTCACCGTGGACGGAGACCGTCTCACCGTGATCGCGGTGGAATAACAGGATAATTCTATGAAAACAGTTACGATCTATACCGACGGCGCGTGCTCCGGCAACCCCGGCCCCGGGGGCTGGGGGGCCATCCTGGAGTGGAACGGCGTGGAAAAGGAGCTGTCCGGCGGCGCGGCGGACACCACCAATAACCGCATGGAGCTTACCGGCGTCATCCGGGCTCTGTCCTGCCTGAAGGAGCCCTGCGTGGTGGAGCTGTACTCCGACTCCAAATACGTCATCGACGCCCTGTCCAAGGGCTGGGTGTACGGCTGGAAGAAAAAGGGCTGGATCAAAAGCGACAAAAAGCCCGCCCTGAACGTGGACCTGTGGCAGGAGCTGCTGCCCCTGGTCGCCCGGCATGAGGTGCACTATCACTGGGTCAAGGGCCACGCCTCCAACGAGAAAAACAACCGCTGCGACCAGCTGGCGGTGGCGGAGAGCAAGAAATTCTGAAAAAATCTGCGATGTTCACAAAAAGTTCACGTGGATTTCATGATTTCGCCATGTTTACAAGGTATTCTTTTACCTGTACAAAGGAACCATTCCTTATGTGATTTTCTCTCTCTCCTAACAAACACACAGAAAACTCCCTCTGCCGCTGGCGGAGGGAGTTTTCTGTTGGAAAAAAATTCCGGTGCCGAAGCACCGGAATTTTTTTGCGGTCAGATTTACCGGGTCAGGAAGAACATCAGGGCGAACAGGATGCTGATGATCCAGGTGCCCACGTTGATATCCTTGATCTTGCCGGTGAAGATCTTCACGAAAACGTAGGAGATCAGGCCGAAGGCAATACCGTAGGAAATGTTGTAGGTCAGAGGCATGAAGGCCACGGTGACAAAGCCGGTGACGGCGGCGGCGGGATCGTCCCAGTTGATGTTGCGGACGTTGGACATCATCAGAACGCCCACATAGATCAGGGCCGCGGCGCAGGCATAGGTGGGGATCAGCTGAGCCACCGGGGACAGGAACATGGCGATGAAGAACATCACGGCCGTGGCCATGGAGGCCAGACCCGTGCGGCCGCCCTCGGCCACACCGGCGGAGGACTCCACGAAGGTGGTGACGGTGGAGGTGCCGCAGACGGCGCCGGCACAGGTGGCGCAGGCGTCGGCCAGCATGGCGCGGTCCATGTTGGGGACGTTGCCGTCCTTATCCAGCATGTTGCCGGCGGAGCAGGCGCCGTACAGGGTGCCCAGGGTGTCGAACATATCCACCATGCAGAAGGCCAGCATCGTAGTCAGCAGCATCACCACAAAAGCGCCGGTGCCGTTGGCGGCAATGAAGGCAGAGAAGTCAAAGCCGGACTTGAACACCGCGGCGAAGGCCTGGGTGCCGAAATCACGGAAAGCGCCGAAGAAGTCGGAGGTCAGGTTGGGAGCCACGGCGGAGGCATAGAAGCCGGGAACGGTGATCAGGCCGATGGCATAGTACAGCACGGCAGCGCCCAGAATGCCCCACAGCACGGCACCGCGGACCTTCTTCTTGCTCATGGCGCCGATGGCGAACACGGCGATCAGGGTGATGAGCATGGGGAAGATGGTGGCCCAGGTCTGCTCGCCGGTGAACACGTTGAAGGAGTGCAGATTCACGCAGGTGGAGGCGTCGTTGACCACGATGCCGGCGTTCTGCAGGCCGATGAAGGCGATGAACAGGCCGATACCGGCGGAGATGGCCACCTTGACCTCGTGGGGAATGGAGTCGAAGATGATCTTGCGCAGACCGGTAACGGTCAGCAGCACGAAGATGATGCCATCGAACAGCACCAGCACCAGGGCGTTGGCATAGCTCAGGCCCAGGCCCACACACACGGTGTAGACGAAATAGGCGTTGAGGCCCATGCCGGAGGCCTGCGCCAGCGGCAGGTTAGACAGCAGGCCGATGAGCAGGGTGCCCACCACGGCGGAAATGGCGGTGGCCACGTAAATGGCGCCGTAGCTGACGCCCAGCACGTCTGTGCCGTCGCCAAAGGGGTTCGAGAACATACCGGCGTTGACCATCAGAATGTAAGCCATAGCCATGAAGGTGGTGATACCAGCCATGATCTCCGTCCGGATGGTGGAGCCTTTTTCGGTTACATGGAAGAAACGATCCATAAACTCTCTCCTTTTCTGAATTGTTTTCCTCTGCGCCTTCTGGGCGCAGCAACTTAATTCTACCATTATGTACCTTTTCCCGCAACCCCTGTTTCGACAAAAGCTCCCCGCTTCTGCGAAATTTGTGACTCTTGCCGGGAAATGAGCCGGTTTTTTTGTGGAAACAGCGAGATAAAGCATCGCCTTGAACGCACCGCAAAATTCTGCTGTTCGATGAATCGAATTTTCTTGCTTTTTGGGAAATTTCTGTTATACTGAGCTTGTAACGAGTGTATATTGTTACAGAGAGAATAAGAGAAAAAGGAGAACAAATTATGCTTTTGGAAATTATCGGAGCGATTTTGTCCATGGTGGGTTCCTGGATGATCTTCAAGAAGATGGGCCGCCAGGGCTGGGAGGGCATCGTCCCCATCTACAGCACCTATGTTCTGTGCAAGGTGCTGTACGGCAACGGCTGGAAGTTCCTGCTGCTGCTGATCCCCTTCTACAACATCTATTTCGCCATCAAGATGATGGTGGACCTGGCCAAGGCCTTCAACCAAGGCGTGGGCTTTGCCATCGGTCTGCTGCTGCTGCCCTTCGTGTTCAACCTGATCCTGGCCTTTGGCGGGGCTCAGTATATGGACGGCAGCTTTGCCAACACCCAGCCCGACATGGTGGAGGACGTGGTCAACAAGGCCAGGGATGCCGTGTCCGGCGACCAGAACGACCGGTAAATATCAAAAAGCTCCGGCCCGGCCGGAGCTTTTTGACGCTTGATCGCATAAAAAGGGGAGAGGCTTGCAGCCTCTCCCCTTTTTATGCGATTCCTTACTTCCCGAAGTACCGGTTCAGCAGGCCCTCAAAGGCCTTGCCGTGTCTCGCCTCGTCCCGGGCCATCTCGTGGACGGTGTCGTGGATGGCGTCCAGGTTGTACTTCTTGGCCAGCTTGGCCAGCTCGAACTTACCGGCGGTAGCGCCGTTCTCGGCGTCCACGCGCATCTGCAGGTTCTTCTTGGTGGAATCGGTGACCACCTCGCCCAGCAGCTCGGCGAACTTGGCAGCGTGCTCGGCCTCCTCCAGGCCGGCCTTCTCCCAGTACATGCCGATCTCGGGATAGCCCTCGCGGTGGGCCACACGGGCCATGGCCAGATACATACCCACCTCGCTGCACTCGCCCTCGAAGTTGGCGCGCAGACCGGCGATGATTTCCTCGCGGACCTCGGCGGGAACATCCTCGCCAAAGACTTTGCCCACGCCTACCACGTGCTCGGCAGCCCAGGTCTTCTCCTCGGCCTGCAGGGTGAACTTATCGCCGCTGACATGGCACACCGGGCACTCGGCCGGGGGATTCTCGCCTTCATGAACGTAACCGCAAACAGGACAGACCCACTTTTTCATAGTAAATTTCCTCCGTTTTATTCAGCATTTATTGGTTTTGGGAACCGCTGGCTCCCTCATTGACTGAATGCAGTATAACACGGATGGAGTCGTTCTATAAGTTGCAATTGCAACAAACGGTAAAATTTTCCCGAAAGATTTTTACTCCTGGGGAGGATCGCTCTCCAACAGCGTTTTGGCGCTGGCCGCCAGGCCCGCCAGCCCCTGGATCTCGCTGGGGATGATGATCTTGGTGGCCTTGCCGTCGGCCATTTTCTGCAGGGCCTCCAGGCTCTTGAGCTTGATGACCTGGTCGTTGGGGGCATTTTCGTTGAGCATCCGCATGGCATCGGCCAGGGCCTGCTGCACCTTCATGATGGAGGTGGCCTCGGCCTCGGCGGCCATGATCCGGGCCTGCTTGGCGGCGTCGGCCTTCAGAATGGCGGACTGCTTCTCGCCCTCGGCCACCAGGATCTTGCTGGCCTTCTCGCCCTCGGCCTGCAGGATGGACTCCCGGCGTTCCCGCTCGGCCTTCATCTGCTTCTCCATGGCGTTCTGAATCTCCCGGGGCGGCAGGATGTTCTTCAGCTCCACCCGGTTGACCTTGATGCCCCAGGGGTCCGTGGCCTCATCCAGGATGGCCCGCATCTTGGCGTTGATGGTGTCGCGGGAGGTCAGGCTCTGGTCCAGCTCCAGCTCGCCGATGATGTTGCGCAGGGTGGTGGCGGTGAGGTTCTCAATGGCGTTCATGGGATACTCCACACCGTAGGTATACAGCTTGGGGTCGGTGATCTGGAAATAGATCACGGTGTCGATCTGCATGGTGACGTTATCCTTGGTGATCACCGGCTGGGGGTCGAAGTCCGCCACCTGCTCCTTCAGGCTGACCTTCTTCACCACCCGCTCGATGAACGGGACCTTCAGATGCAGGCCCACGCCCCACACGGAGTGGAAAGCGCCCAGTCGCTCCACCACATAGGCCTTGGACTGCTGCACCACATAGATGTTGCGGACGATAACGATCAGCACCAGCACCACCAGAATGGCGATGGCCACTGCGCCGGGGATAGAGATGTTGCTTGGCATGTGATTTTCCTCTTGTTTTTAATATAAGTAGTGTTTACGGACTTACACGGGTTCCACGAACAGGCGCACGCCCTCCATGCGGACGATCTTCACCTGCGCGTTGCGGGGGATGGGCTGGCCGCTTTCGCTGCGGGCGGTCCAGGTCATACCGCCCACATACACCGCCCCGGTGGGCACGGCGTTGTCGATGCTCTCCGTGACCCGGGCGGTCTGGCCCAGCACGCGGTCGGCGTTGGTGGCGGTAACGTCCTTGTGCAGCAGCTTCTTCACCAGGGGCCGGGTGGCCGCCAGGCACACGATGGACACCACAAAGAACAGTGCCAGCTGCAGCCAGATGGGACCGCCGCAGATGGCGGCAATCAGCCCTGCCACGGAGCCGACTACGAACCAGATGGACGTCAGCCCCACGGTGATGGCCTCCACCACGCCGAAGATCACCATGGCGGCGATCCAGATCAGCGTCATCATATCGGTGCTTCCTCCTTTCAGACACAGCCCCAGCACCAGGGCCAGAGCCAGGGTCACGGCCACTGCGCCGATGCCCAGCCACTTCTCCCGGGGGGCCAGATTGGCGAAAAACGCGGACAGGGATGTTTTCAGGGTTTTCTCCGGCAGCGGGGACTTGGGTGCGTCCTGCACCGGGGCCTCCCGGGGCACCTCCTGGGAAAACAGCTCATCCAGGGACACCTGATACCGGTTGCAGATATAGAGGATCTTCTCGATCTCCGGATATCCCCGGCAGGACTCCCATTTGCTCACCGCCTGCCGGGATACCTTCAGCTCCGCCGCGAACTGCTCCTGGGTCAGTCCCGCCCGGCGGCGTACCTCCTGTAACCGTTCTCCAAAGGCCATGGCCCCGTCCCTCCGTTTCTCACTGGCCCCATCCTACCGGAAACGGGCCGCTTTGTCTACCAACCTCCGTTTGCACCCGGGAAAAAACTGGAATTTTCTGCGCAACCTCAGGTTGTCATGGCTTTAGTATACTATATTTTCGCCTCCCGCGCCACAACATTTTGAAAAATCCTCCGGTTTTTTACCCGGCGGACAAATCGGCTTGACAAATGTTTCCTGCCCGTGTATACTGAACCCATCTGGTAAGAAAGGTGGTGCCCAGCATGAAGAACAATATCGTCATCATCGTGCCGGGGACCATCGTGCACCCGTAACGCGCCTGCCGGGGGAGGGAGCAGGCTCATTGCGGCTGTGGGAGCGTCCTCATGGGAGGGCGCTTTTTTCGTGCCCGGAATTTGGAAAAGAGAGAAGAATGAGAGAGGAAGTGTTTTTGCCTTCATGGAAACCACCCGAAAATTATCCCGGCGGGAGAAGCTGTCTCTCATCGGGAAATATCTGCGCCCCTGCTGGGGGCACTTTGCGGCGGCGCTGCTGTGCGCGTGCCTGGCCATGGTGTTCAACGCCCTGACGCCCCAGATCATCCGCCTGACCGTGGACTCCATCCTGGGGCCCGAAACGCCCAAATTGCCCGGGTTCCTGATGTCCTGGCTGAACTGGGCGGCTCTGGAGGCCCAGCCCCTGCGGGCCCTGTGGTGGGCCGCTGCCGCCGTCCTGCTGACGGCCCTGCTGCGGGGCGTGTGCAATTATGGCCAGCGGCTCCAGCTGGCCCGGGGCTCCGAGGGCTACGTCAAGGGCATCCGGGACGACCTGTACCGCCACATTCAGTATCTGCCCTTTGCCTGGCACAAGAATAACCCCACCGGCGATATCATCCAGCGCTGCACCTCCGACGTGGACGTGATCCGCCAGTTCGTGTGCAACCAGCTGGTGGAGGTGGTGCGCACGGTGTTCCTGATCGTGCTGTACCTGTGCATCATGTTCACCATGAACCTGCGCCTGTCCCTGATCTCGGCGCTGTTCATCCCCATTGTGGGCCTGTCCTCCGGTGTGTTCTACAAGAAGATCTCCGGCCGGTTCCAGGCCGCCGACGAGGCGGAGGGCGACCTGACCACCTGCGCCCAGGAGAACCTCACCGCCGTCCGGGTGGTCCGGGCCTTCGGCCGGGAGCGGTATGAGGAGGAGAAGTTCAACGGGAAAAACCAGCGCTTCTCCCAGCTGTGGATCAGATTGGGAAAGCTCCTGTCCGTATACTGGGCCTCCGGCACCCTGCTGACCTGCCTGCAGGTGATGGTCATCGTGGTGGCCGGCGCCTGCGAATGCGTGGCCGGGCGGATGACCCTGGGCTCCTTTGTGGCCTTCGTCACCTATAACGAGGCCCTGGCCTGGCCCGTTCGTTCCCTGGGCCGGGTGCTGTCCGATATGAGCAAGGCCGGGGTGTCCATGGACCGCGTGGGCTATATCCTCAACGCCCGGGAGGAGCGGGACCTGCCCGACGCCGTGGACGCCGTAAACGGCGACATCGTCTTTAACCACGTCAGCTTTGCCTACGACGGCCAGCCGGTGCTGGAGGACGTGTCCTTTACCATTCACCAAGGGGAGACCTTCGCCATCCTGGGGGGCACCGGCTCCGGCAAGAGCACTTTGGTGCACCTGCTGGACCGGCTGTATGACCTGCCGGAGGGCGGCGGCTCCATCACCATCGGCGGGGTGGACATCCGCCGCATGAAGCGGGAATCCCTGCGCCGCCAGATCGGCCTGGTGCTCCAGGAGCCCTTCCTGTTCTCCCAGACCGTGGGGGAAAACATCTGCGCCGTGCGGCCGGACGCCGGGGACGAGGCCATGCGCCGGGCCGCCGCCGTGGCCTGCGTGGACGAGGCCATCTCCGCCTTCCCCCAGGGGTACGACACCGTGGTGGGCGAGCGGGGCGTGACCCTGTCCGGCGGACAGAAGCAGCGGGTGGCCATTGCCCGGATGCTGATGCAGCAGGCCCCCATTATGGTGTTTGACGACTCCCTGTCCGCCGTGGACGCCGAAACTGACGCCAGGATCCGCGCCGCCCTGCGGGACACCCTGCACAGCGCCACGGTGCTGCTGATCTCCCACCGGGTCACCACCCTGATGCAGGCCGACCGCATTCTGGTGCTGGACGGCGGTCGGGTGTCCGCCCTGGGCACCCACCGGGAGCTGATCCAACAGCCCGGTATTTACCGGGATATCTATGACATCCAGATGCGCAGCGATGACCGCGCGCTGGTGGAGGAAGGAGGGAACGCCTGATGGCTGCCTTCGACGAGAAAGATTATACAAAATCCTTTGACTGGAGCATCTGGAAAAGGCTGACGCCCTTTGTGCGGCCCTTCCGCCGGGACTTTGTGGGGATGCTGGTGTTCAACGGCCTGTGCGCCCTGGTGGACGTGGCCATTCCCCTGTTCCAGCGCTACGCCATCCGCAACTTCATCCAGGCGGATTCCCTCCGGGGCATCGTTCCCTTTTCCCTGGTGTATCTGCTGGTGATCGTCTTGCAGGCCCTGTCCGTGGTGGCCTTCGCCCGGAACTCCATGACCATCGAGATGAACATGGGCCGGGATATGCGCCGCTCCCTGTTCCACCATCTCCAGACCCTGTCCTTCTCCTTCTATAACGTGACTCCCGTGGGCTATCTGCTGACCCGGGTCATGAGCGATACCAACCGCATCGCCAGCATGATCGCCTGGAACATGACGGATATCCTCTGGGCCCTGTTCTATGTGCTGGGCACCTTCGCGGCCATGCTGGCCCTGAACTGGCGGCTGGCCCTGGTGGTCATCGTCATCGTTCCGGTGATGGCGGTGCTCACCGGATATTTCCAGAACCGCATCCTCCGCTGGAACCGGAAGGTCCGGAAGCTGAACTCCCGCATCACCGGCTCCTTCAACGAGGGCATCACCGGCGCCAAAACCACCAAGACCCTGGGCACCGAGGAGCAGACCGTGGCCGCCTTCCGGGACCTGACCCGCCAGATGCACGACGCCGGCATCGGCGCGGCCCGGCTCAACGCGGTGTATATCCCGTTGGTGCTGTTTGCCAGCACCATGGCCGTGGCCATTGTGCTGCTGCGGGGCGGGTATATGGTGTCGGGGGGACTGCTGGAGCTGGCCACTCTCTCCACCTTCACCACCTACGCCGTGGGCATTTTCGAGCCCATCCAGATGACCGCCGCCAACATCGCCGAGTTCATCTCCCTGCAGGCCTCCATCGAGCGGGTCATGGACCTGATGGACAAGACTCCCCAGATTCAGGACACCCCGGAGGTCATCGAAAAGTACGGCGACGCCTTCCACCCCAAGCGGGAGAACTGGGAGCCCATCCGGGGCGAGATCGAGTTCCGGGACGTGACCTTCCGCTATCCCGACGGCGGCGGCAACGTGCTGGAGCACTTCTCCCTGCACATTCCCCAGGGGTCCACCGTGGCCATCGTGGGCGAAACCGGCGCGGGTAAGAGCACCCTGGTGAACCTGGCCTGCCGGTTCTTCGAGCCCACGGAGGGCAAGATTCTCATCGACGGCGTGGACTATCGCCAACGCAGCCAGCTGTGGCTTCACAGCAGCATCGGCTATGTGCTCCAGGACCCCCACCTGTTCTCCGGCACCGTCCGGGAGAACATTCGCTACGGGAAGCTGGACGCTACCGATGCGCAGGTGGAGGCCGCCGCCCGGGCCGTGTCCGCCGACACGGTGGTGGCCAAGCTGGAAAAGGGCTGGGACAGCGACGTGGGCGAGGGCGGCGGACGGCTCTCCACCGGCGAAAAGCAGCTGATCTCCTTTGCCCGGGCCGTGCTGGCGGACCCCCGCATCTTCGTCCTGGACGAGGCCACCTCCTCCATCGACACCCAGACCGAGCAGCTGATCCAGCAGGCCATCGACCACCTGCTCCAGGACCGCACCTCCTTCCTGATCGCCCACCGGCTCTCCACCATCCGCAAGGCGGATATGATCCTGGTGGTCCGGGACGGCCGCATCGTGGAGCAGGGCACCCACCAGGAGCTGCTGCGCCGCCATGGCTATTACCACGATCTCTACAGCAAGCAGTTCGCCGAGGAATCTGCGGCCCGCATCCTGCAATAATTACCAGAATATGGAAGCCCTGGCAGCGCCGCTGCCGGGGCTTTTTTCACCCCGTTTTCCGGGAAAGCGCTTCCCATCTGTCCCCCTGTGACGGACAGACTTTCCTTGGCTCCTATCGACCGCTTCCCGCCTGACAGGCGGATACTCCGTGAAATTTCTGACAAGCAGATTCACCCGTTTGCCAGGATTTTCACATATTTGTCCGCCTATAAAATACAGCCGTTTCCTATACCTGACATTGTTAAAACCTTGACCGCTATTTTTTCATTTTGCTTCCAGTTATTTCCAAAAAAGGTTGCCAAGCCGCCGTCTTTTCGATACAATATCCTGCGAGATAGAGAAGAAGGAACCTGCAGCATGTAATGTGGGACCAAAAATCAAGGAGGTCTTTCATGAAAGTATTAGTCATCAATGCCGGCAGCTCATCCCTGAAGTATCAGCTGCTGGACCCGGAAACCGGCCATCTGCTGGCCAAAGGCCTGTGCGAGCGCATCGGCATTGACGGAAAATTCACCTATAAGCCCCAGGTGGAGGGCAAGGCCGCCGTATCGGCGGCGGACGTCCCCATGCCCACCCATTCCGAGGCCATCCAGGCGGTGCTGTCCGCCCTGGTGGACCCGGACAACGGCGTCATCTCCTCCATGAAGGAGATCGACGCGGTGGGTCACCGGGTGGTCCACGGCGGCGAGAGCTTCGCCAGCTCCGTCCTCATCACCGACCAGGTCATGCAGGCGGTGGAGGACTGCACCCCCCTGGCGCCTCTGCATAATCCGGCCAACATCATCGGCATCGAGGCCTGCCGGGCCGTCCTGGGCCACGACGTGCCCCAGGTGGCGGTGTTCGACACCGCCTTCCACCAGACCATGCCCGAGCACGCGTATCTGTACTCCATCCCCTATGAGTACTATGAAAACGACAAGATCCGGCGCTACGGCTTCCACGGCACCTCTCACCGCTATGTGTCCCTGCGGGCGGCGGAGATTCTGGGCCGTGACCCGGCGGAGCTGAAGGTGGTGTCCTGCCACCTGGGCAACGGCTCCTCCCTGGCGGCCATCGACGGCGGCCGCTGCGTGGATACCTCCATGGGCCTGACGCCGCTGGCGGGCCTGCCCATGGGCACCCGGGCCGGTGACATGGACGTGGGCGTGGTGGAGTTCATTGCCAACAAGTACGACATGACCATCTCCGAGGCCGTGAACCTGCTGAATAAGAAGTCCGGTATGCTGGGCCTGTCCGGCGTGTCCTCCGACTTCCGGGATCTGGAGCAGGCGGCGGAGAAGGACCATCACCGGGCCACCGTGGCGCTGGAGATCTTCGAGTACCGGGTCCGCAAGATGATCGCCGAGTACGCCGCCGCCATGGGCGGCGTGGACGTGGTGGTGTTTACCGCCGGCGTAGGCGAGAACTCCGCCGAGACCCGTGCCCACATCCTCCAGGGCCTGGAGTTCATGGGCATCACCTGCGACCAGGAGAAGAACCGCTGCCGGGGCAAGGAGCAGATCATCTCCCGGGACGGCGCCCCCGTCATCGTCATGGTGGTCCCCACCAACGAGGAGCTGATGATCGCCCAGGACACCATGGAGCTGGTCCTGGACCAGGAATAAGCCCTATTTAATTGACCATTTCGCAAAAAAACCGGGACGCCGCAGCGTCCCGGTTTTTTAACTTGTCAACAAGTCCAGCCCTGCGCAGCGGGCCGCAGAAGTCTTTACCAGCTCTGGGCCGCCAGGATGACCTTTTGATAGCTGCGGCGGAAATAGACGATCTCCGCGGCGCCGGTGATGGCCCAGGAGAAGATATACAGCAGATACAGGGAGGTGATGGTGCCCAGCCAGGCGAACACGGTGTATACCCAGATGACCCGGAACACGCAGGAGCCCAGAATGACGATCACCGTGGGGCCTACGCTTTTGCCGATGCCCCGGGAGGCGGCGATGCTGGCGTCCATCAGCGGGGACACCACATAGGAAAAGCTCATGATCCGCAGCCGCTGCATGCCCGCGTCGATGACCGCCGTCTCGTTGGCAAACAGGCCCAGGAAGCTCCGGCCGAAAAACAGCAGCAGCAGACCGCACACGGCCCCCACCCCGGCGGCGTAGCACATACTCACCAGATAGCTTTTGACGATGCGCTCGGTTTTGCCGGCGCCCCAGTTCCGGCTGACGAAGCTGGCGCAGCCGGTATAGAAGGCCGCCATCATGTTAAACAGCAGGGTATCGGCGTTGGCGGCGGCGGAGCTGCCGGACACCGTGACGGCGTCGAAGGAGTTCAGGCCCATCTGGACAAACAGGTTGGCCACGGCGAAAATGGCGTTCTGCAGCCCCGTGGGGATGCCGATGGCCAGGACCCGCCGGGCCTCCTGGGGATGGACCCGGAGACGGCGCAGCTCCAGGCGGCAGGCGTCCTTCCGCCGCAGCAGGTGCAGCACGATCAGCAGGGCCGACAGGCACTGGGCGATGACGCTGGCGATGGCCACGCCCTCGGCGGCCATGTGGCAGCGGATCACAAAGAACAGGTTCAGAACCACGTTCAGCACACCGGCAACGGACAGATACAGCAGAGGCCGCCGGGTGTCGCCCACGGCGCTCATGATGCCGTTGCCGCAGTTGTACACGGCCATGGCCGGCATACTCAGGGCGTATATCTTCAGGTAGAGGACGGCCCCGTCCATCAGCTCGTCCTTGGTGTGCAGCAGGGCCAGCATGGGCCGGGCCAGCAGCACGCAGATCAGGCACAGCACCACGCCGAAGGCGGCGCACAGCACAAAGGACGTGTGAACGGTTTTTTCCACCCGCTGCTTATCCCCCATGCCCAGGCCCCGGGCCACCGCCACGTTGACGCCGCTGCCCATGCCGATCAGCAGTCCCGTGAACAGCGACACCAGCAGCGTGGTGGAGCCCACGGCTCCCAGCGCCCGGTAGTCCGCGAACTTGCCGGCAATGGCCACGTCGCTGAGGTTGAACAGCACCTCCAGCACCTGGGTCAGCATCAGGGGCAGGCTGAACAGCAGCATATTTTTCCACAGGGAGCCTTCCGTCATGTTGACGGACAGGGCGCTCTTTTTTTGCGTCGCTTCCATGAAACACACCTCTTATCCAAAATATACTGGCACGCAATTGCACAGTATAACACCACAATTTGCACAAAACAACCCCCTCAGACGCCATATTTTCCCCAGAGGAAATGGCACGTCATTGTGCACAATGTTGTGTTCCGGAGGCAGACCCCTCCACCGGCGGAAAAAACCGGGAAAACGGCGACAGATGGATAAAATTTTCACATTCCGGGAGAAAAGTTGCGAAAAGCCCTTGCATTCCACGGGGAAATGTGGTACAGTCCACTTCGACAATTGAATAGGGGCGGCGGGGCCTGTCCGCACTGCCGCCTGACACCATTATTTCTGGCTTGCCGCCAAGGTCGCGGCAAGGAAAAAGGAGAAAGCTATGAAGAAGAAACTATTGGCTCTTTTCCTGGCGCTGGTAATGGTCGGCGCCGTACTCCCGGGATGCGGAGACGGCAGCAAGGACCCCGGCGGACAAGGAAATAACGGCAAAACGGGCGAACCGGTCAAGGGTGGCGAGATCACCGTTGGCATCGCCCAGGACCTGGACGACAGTCTTGACCCCCACCAGACGGTGGCCGCAGGAACCAGAGAGGTCTTGTTCAACATCTTCGAGGGATTGGTGAAGCCCAATTCCGACGGCGAAATGATCCCTGCTGTGGCGGAGAAATACACGCTGTCCGAGGATGGAACCACCTATACCTTCACGCTTCGTGAGGGAGTGAAGTTCCACAACGGCCAGACAGTGACCGCAGAGGATGTTGTATATTCCATCAATCGCTGCGCCGCTGTGCCGGAGGGTCAGGAGAAGCCTCTGGTAGCGGCGTTTTCTGCTGTCAAGAGTGTGGAGGCCCTGGACGAAAAGACCGTTGCCGTTACCATCGCACAGCGGGACCTGGAGTTCATCAGCTATATGACGGCCGCCATCATCCCCGCGGACTATGAAAATCAGGACACGGCTCCGGTGGGCACCGGCCCCTTCAAGTTCGTGTCCCGGACCCCCCAGCAGGACTTCGTCATGGAGCGGTTCGAGGATTACTGGGGCGCCCCGGCGTGGCTGGACAAGGTCACCTATAAAATCTGCGAAAATGCCGACGCCCTGGTGATGAACCTGAACGGCGGGTCCATCGACCTGTGCGCCCACCTGACCTCCGCCCAGGCCTCCCAGCTGAACCAGAACTTCCAGGTGCTGGAGGGCACCATGAACCTGGTGCAGGCCATCTATCTGAACAACCAGGCCAAGCCCTTTGACAATCAGATGGTGCGCCAGGCCCTGTGCTATGCCATCGACCGGCAGGGCATCATGGACATGGTGGCCGACGGCCACGGCACCGCCGTGGGCAGCAGCATCTATCCCGCATTCACCAAGTATTTCCTGCCGGAGCTGGTGGATAAGTATCCCCACGATGTGGCCAAGGCCAAGGAGCTGCTGGCCCAGGCCGGGTATCCCGACGGCTTCGACATGACCATCTCCGTCCCCAACAACTATCAGCCCCATATGGACACCGCCGAGGTGGTGGCCGAGCAGCTGCGGGAGGCGGGGATCAACGTGACCATCCAGCCTGTGGAATGGAGCACCTGGCTGGACACCATTTATAATGGCCGCCAGTTCCAGGCCACGGTGGTGGGCGTGGACGCCGCCAATATGACCGCCCGGGCCATGCTGGAGCGTTTTACCTCCGACTACGGCAAGAACTTCATCAACTATAATAACCCCGCCTATGACACCCTGTTCCAGCAGGCCATCAACGCCCAGGACGAGGCCGAGCAGACGGATCTGTACAAGCAGATGGAGACCATGCTGGCGGACACCGCCGCCAACGTGTATATCCAGGACCTGTGCGACCTGGTGGCCATGCGGCAGGATCTGGGGGGACTGAAGTTCTATCCCATCTATGTGCTGGACCTGTCCACGGTTTATTTTACCCAGCAGTAACACATCCATTGAACTGAAAGAGGCGATGACCATGAAATACGCGGCCAAGAAAATCGGACTGATGCTGCTGACCATGGTCATCGTCTCTTTTCTGGCGTTTCTGGCGTTCCAGGTGATCCCCGGGGACCCGGCGGTGAAGCTGCTGGGTACCGAGGCCACCCCGGAGCGCATTGCCGCCCTGCGGGCGGAAATGGGACTGGACCGGCCGTTTTTTGAGCGGTATGTCCAGTGGGTGCTGGGGGCCCTGAAGGGGGACTTCGGCACGTCCTACAGCTATAAAATGCCGGTGTCGTCCATGCTGGCGGGGAAGCTGCCGGTGACGGGGCTTCTGACGGGGATGTCCTTTGTGCTGATCCTGGCCTTTTCCATCCCCCTGGGCATTTTCACCGCCCGCCACGCCGGAGGGCGGCTGGACCGGGCCATGACCGCCGTGAACCAGGTGCTCATGGCCATCCCGGCCTTTGTAACGGGCATCCTGCTGACCTATGTGTTTGGTCTGGTGCTGCGGTGGTTCGTGCCGGGAAACTACGTTTCTCCCGGCGACAACTTCGGCGCTAGCCTGTGGTATTTTCTGTTCCCGGCCGTGTCCATCGCCCTGCCCAGGGTGGCTATGACGGTGAAGATGCTGCGCTCGTCCATTCTGTCGGAGCTGCAGAAGGACTATGTCCGCACCTCCCACAGCCGGGGCAACGGCGACCGGGCTACCCTGTACCGCCATGTGCTGCGCAATGCCATGGGGCCGGTGGTGTCGTTTCTGGCCATGACCGTGGCGGACATTGTGGCCGGCTCCGTGGTCATCGAGCAGGTATTCTCCCTGCCGGGGCTGGGCCGGATGCTGCTGACCTCCATCGCCAACCGGGACTATCCCGTGGTGCAGGCGGTGGTGGTGATCGTGGCCTTCTGGGTGGTGCTGGTGAATCTGCTGGCGGACCTGATCAACCAGCGGCTGGACCCCCGGCTGCGGCTGACGTGACAAATCGGGAAAAGAAAGGTGGGAGCGGGCCTTGCTGCTGAACGAAAAAAAGAATCACTATCTGCGGACGGGGCTGATCCTCACCGGATTGATGACGGCTCTGGCCCTGGTGGGCTGCGTGTGGACCCCCTATTCCCCCACGGCCATGTCCGGCAGCGAGAAATTCCTGGCCCCGTGCCTGCGGCACCTGTTCGGCACGGACAACTTCGGCCGGGACATTTTCAGCCGGGTGCTGGCCGGGGCGGGCACCACCTTCTTCATCAGCGCCGCCACCGTGTGCATCGGCGCGGCGGCGGGCACCCTGGTGGGGGCCTTTACCGGCTATTTCGGCGGCTGGCTGGACGAGGCGCTGATGCGCGTCAACGACGCGGTGACGGCGTTTCCCAGCATCCTGCTGGCCCTGGTGTTCATCTCGCTGCTGGGGTTCGGCAAGTACAACGTGATCCTGGCCCTGGGTGTCGCCTTTGTGCCCAGCTATGCCCGGGTGATCCGCAGCGAATTTGCCCGGCACCGGGAGATGAACTATGTCAAAAGCGCCCGGCTCATGGGAGCGGGGCATCTGCGCATTATGTTTCTGCATATTCTGCCCAACACCCGGCAGGTGCTCCTGCCGACGCTGGTGATCGGGTTTAACAACGCCGTGCTGGCGGAGGCCAGCATGAGCTATCTGGGCATCGGCGTGAAGCCCCCGGACGTGTCCCTGGGGTACATGCTGTCGGAGTCCCAGAGCTATATGGCCAGGGCCCCCTGGTATATGCTGACGGTGGGCGGCGTGATCGTGCTGCTGATCTTAGGCGTCAGCCTGCTGGGCGAGGGGCTCCAGCGAAAGCAATGGGGGAGGTGACGGTATGCTGGAAATTCGCGATCTGCATGTGCAGTTTCACGAGGCGGACCACGAGGCGGTGCGGGGCATCGACCTGACGGTGGGCGACGGCGAGATCGTGGGTCTGGTGGGGGAATCCGGCAGCGGAAAAACCGTCACCGCCATGATGATCTCCGGCTTGCTGCGGCCGGAGCAGGCGTCCTTCCGGGGGAAGATCCTGCTGGACGGGCGGGACCTGCTGACCAGCAGCGGCGACATCCTGCGCAGCATCCAGGGCCGGGACATCTGCGTGGTGTTTCAGGAGCCCATGAGCGCCATGGACCCCACCATGCGCATCGGGCCCCAGGTGGAGGAGTGCCTGCGGGTGCACACGGACCTGCCGCCGGGAAAGCGGCGGGAGCTGGCCCTGCAGGCCCTGCGGGACGTGGACCTGCCGGAGGCGGAGGAGGTATACCGGAAGTATCCCCACGAGCTGTCCGGCGGCATGCTGCAGCGGGCCATGATCGCGGCGGCCATCCTGCCCCGGCCGAAGCTGCTGCTGGCGGACGAGCCCACCACGGCCCTGGACGTGACCATCCAGGCCCAGATCCTGGAGCTGCTGCGGCGGCTGAACCGGGAGCGGGGCATGTCCATTCTGTTTATTTCCCACAACCTGGCGGTGGTGCGGAAGCTGTGCACCCGGGTGGCGGTGATGGAAAAGGGCCGCATTGTGGAAACTGGACCGGTGGATCAGATATTCTTCCACCCCCAGGCCCCCTATACCCAGCGGCTGATCGCCGCCATTCCCACAAGGAGGAAGCTATGAGCCAGGACCTTGTTCTGCAGGTCCGTGACCTGAACGTGTGGTACCGGCCCTCCGGCACCATCGGCCGCAGAAAGCGCCGGCAGGTGCTCCATGACGTGAGCTTTGATCTGCACCGGGGGGAGATTCTGGGCCTGGTGGGGGAATCCGGCAGCGGCAAGACCACCCTGGCCCGGACCATTCTGGGCTTTGTGCCGGACTATACCGGCACGGTGACCCACTTCACCAAGCGGCCCCAGATGGTGTTCCAGGACCCGGCCAGCAGCCTGAACCCCAGCCGCACCGTGGGCTGGATTCTGGCCGAGCCTCTGCGCATTTACGGGAAGTACGGCAAGGAGGAGATCGCCCGCCGGGTGGAGCGGACCATGGAGCTGGTGGGCCTGGACCCGGAGTGCCGGGACCGGCTGCCCCATCAGCTGTCCGGCGGACAGCGGCAGCGGGTGTGCATCGGGGCGGCCCTGATCGTGCATCCCCAGCTGATTGTGGCCGACGAGGCCGTGTCGGCCCTGGACGTGACCATCCAGGCCCAGATTTTGCAGCTGATCGCCCGGCTGCGCCGGGAACTGGGCATTTCGTACCTGTTTATCTCCCACGACCTCAACGTGGTTTACGAGATCTGCGACCGGTGCCTGGTGATGCACCAGGGGCGCATCGTGGAGCAGGGGCCGGTGGAGGAGCTATTTGACCATCCGAAGGAGGAATATACCCGCCGGCTGCTGGCAGCGGCGGAGTGAGCGCATATGACCGAAGAACGGAGACAGAAATTACTGCAATCATCCCAGGGCCCCGGGGCGGAGCCCTTCAGTCAGTATAATCATATGAAGGTCACCGCCGTGGACGACGGCACGGCCACGGTGGAGCTGGAGCTGCAGCCGGACAGCCTGAACTGCTGGGGCACCCCCCACGGCGGCGTGCTGTTTACCATGGCCGACGTGGCGGCGGGGATGGCCCTGCTGACCCTGCGGCAGGAGGTGACCTTCACGGTGTCCTCCAGCATCGAATACCTGTCCGCCGCGCCGGGAACCGGGAAGCTCACCGCCGTGGGCACCGTGGAGAAAATGGGTGGCCACATGGGCTTCAGCCGCACGGACATCCGGGACGAGGGCGGCAAGCTCATTGCTGCCCTGCGGACGGTGATGTATCTGACGGGCCGCCCGCTGGAGCTGTGAGGGCCTTTTTCCGGCGGCACCGGGGGCTGCACATCTGGCTTTTGTCGGTGTGCGGGGTGCTGGCCCTGTACTTTGCCCTGCGGCCGGTGCCGGGGCTGATGACCCGGTTCAGCCGGGGGATCATCATGCCCCTGGAGCGGGCGGTGGCGGCGGTGTGCTACCGGGCGGACTTCTCCGTGGCAGAGCTGCTGTACGCCATAGCGGCGGGAGTGGTTCTGCTGTGGATGGGGGCCACCGTCCGGCGGCTGATCACGGAAAAGGGCCGCCGGGGGCGGATCGTGTACCGGTTCGTGCTGACGGTGGTGTGCACCGTGCTGACGGTGTACGCCGGGTTCAGCCTGCTGTGGGGCGTCAACTACTACGCCGAGTCCTTCCAGAAGCAGTCCGGCGTATACGCCCGGGAGTCCACCCCGGAGGAGCTGGCCCGGGTGACGGAGTATTTCGCCCGGCAGCTGGCCGGTTGCGCGGACCAGGTGCAGCGGGACGAAAACGGCCTCTTTGCCGAAAGCCGGGCGGACATCTTCGCCCACAGCATGGAGGTGTTCGACGGGATATACGAGGAGTTTCCGTGCCTGGTGATGGAGGACCATGTGCCCAAGGGAGTGCGGTTTTCCACGGCCCTCAGCGCCATGGACTTCACGGGGTTTTACTTCCCCTTTACCGGGGAGGCCAACCTGAACATCGACAGCCCCGCCTGCTATCTGCCCAGCACCATTGCCCATGAGATGGCCCATCAGCGGGGCATCGCCTCGGAGCAGGAGTGCAATTTCATCGCCATTGCCGCCTCCACCACGGCGCAGAGCCCGGCGTATCGCTACTCCGGGTGGCTGATGGGGTTCACCTACCTCTCCAACGCCCTGTACCGGGCGGATCAGGAGGCCTGGAAGCAGGTGCGGGTGCTGCTGCCGGACACGGTGGTGGCGGACCTGCGGGACAACTCCGCCTATTGGGCGGAATTTGAGGGTCCGGTAAACGACGCGGCCCAGAAGGTGTACGACTCCTTCCTGAAAAGCAGCGGCGAGTCCCGGGGGACCCAGAGCTACGGCACCGTGGTGGATATGCTGATGGCGTATTATGGATAAGTCAAAAAAGGCGCTGCCCTTTTAGTGACGGGGACCGTTCCGGTGGGACGGTCCCCGTTTTTTTGACGAAAATGCCAAATTTCAGGTGACAACCCACCGGCTATCCCGTATAATAGACCCCACAGAGACCCCACAGGCCCTCCGGGGCCGGGATAGGGAAAACGGAAGGAGAAACCACATGACAGACATTCAGATCGCCCAGCAGGCCGCGCCCCTGCCCATCGGCGATATTGCCGCCGCCTGCGGCATCGACCCCCAGTATCTGGAGCAGTACGGCCGGTATAAGGCCAAGATCGACTACCGCCTGCTGCGGGACCGGGCGGACCGGCCCGACGGCAAGCTGATCCTGGTCACCGCCATCACCCCCACCCCCGCCGGGGAGGGGAAAACCACCACCACCGTGGGCCTTACCGACGGCCTGCGGAAAATCGGCAAAAACGCCGTGGCCGCCCTGCGGGAGCCGTCCCTGGGGCCGGTGTTCGGCGTGAAGGGCGGCGCCGCCGGAGGCGGCTATGCCCAGGTGATCCCCATGGAGGACATCAACCTCCACTTCACCGGGGATTTCCACGCCATCGGGGCGGCCAACAACCTGCTGGCCGCTCTGCTGGACAACCACATCCAGCAGGGCAACGCCCTGGGCATCGACTGCAAGCAGATCGTGTGGAAGCGCTGCGTGGACATGAACGACCGCCAACTCCGCCACGTCATCGACGGCCTGGGAGGCCGGATGCAGGGGGTACCCCGGGAGGACGGGTTCGACATCACCGTGGCCAGCGAGGTCATGGCCGTGCTGTGCCTGGCCAGCGATATCCCGGATCTGAAGGCCCGGCTGGGCCGGATGATCGTGGCCTATACCTTTGACGGGCGGCCGGTGACGGCCCACGATCTCAAGGCGGAGGGGGCCATGACGGCCCTGCTGAAGGATGCGCTGAAGCCCAACCTGGTGCAGACCCTGGAGCACTCCCCTGCCCTGATCCACGGCGGGCCCTTTGCCAACATCGCCCATGGGTGCAACAGCGTCACCGCCACCCGGATGGCCCTGAAGCTGGGGGACTATGCCGTCACCGAGGCGGGCTTTGCCGCCGACCTGGGGGCAGAGAAGTTTTTCGACATCAAGTGCCGCCTGTCCGGTCTGCGGCCCTCCGCCGTGGTGATCGTGGCCACGGTGCGGGCGCTGAAATACCACGGCGGCGTGCCCAAGGCGGAGCTGAACCGGGAGGATCTGTCCGCCCTGGAAAAGGGTCTGCCCAACCTGCTGCACCATGTGGGCACCATCCGCAACACCTTCCACCTGCCCTGCGTGGTGGCCATCAACGCCTTCCCCACGGACACGGCGGAGGAGCTTCGGCTGGTGCAGGAGCGGTGCCGGGAGCTGGGGGTCAACGCCGTGCTGTCGGAGGTGTGGGCCAAGGGCGGCCAGGGAGGCCGGGACCTGGCCCGGGAGGTGGTGCGCCTGTGCGATCAGCCAAGGCTGGAGGAGTTCACCTTCGCCTATCCCGACAACACCTCCCTGATCTATAAGCTCAACTCCATTGTGGGCCGGGTGTACGGCGGCAGTCAGGCGGTGCTGACCCCCGCCGCCCAGAAGCAGCTGAAGCGGCTGACGGAGCTGGGCTTCGGCGACCTGCCGGTGTGCATGGCCAAGACCCAGTATTCCCTGTCCGACGACCCGGCCCTGCCGGGGGCCCCCAGGGACTTCACCGTCACCGTCCGCAGTCTGAAGGTCAGCGCCGGAGCGGGGTTCATCGTGGCCTATACCGGGGACATCATGACCATGCCGGGCCTGCCCCGGGTCCCGGCGGCGGAGAACATCGACGTGGACGAAAACGGCGTCATCACCGGGCTGTTCTGAGAGGATACATGTAGAAGAAAGCGCACCCCCGGCGGATTCCGCCGGGGGTGCGTGTTGTTTTCAGGTGTTCCGGAGGTCTGCCGCCCGGCGGAGATCGTCAATCAGCAGCAGGACATGGCCTGCCGCCTCCTCGGAAAGTCCGCTCAGGTCCGCGCACAAAGAGGTCTCCCGGCCCAGCAGATAGTCCGTGGATACCGAAAACAGCTGGGCAAGCCGCAAAAGCATCTCTATGGATGGCTGAATGTTGTCATTTTCCCAGTTGGACACCGCCTGCTTGGATACGCCCAGACGCTTGGCCAGGGTCACCTGGCTATAGCCCTGGGCCACGCGAAGCTCGCGGATGCGTTGGCTCAGCATAGACTTCCTCCCGTCAGCAACTGTAATATCCATTATTAAAATACTATTATCAACAATCACTTGACATATGTAAAATACTATGGTATTTTAATAATAGACAACAACAGAGAGGAGATCGATTCCCATGGCATATACCTTGCAATCCTATCAAGAATATGCGGCTGATCCCTTCCGCGTCAGAAACGGGCGGGATGATACACTGCTGGCGGCGATCCGACGTGATCTGGAGGTTGAAATTCAGCAGCGCGGATTCCCGGCCATCGTTACCGTGGAAGAAGTCAAGACCGCCTCGGGGATGCTCGCCCGGAAAGTGCCTATGCTGGTGATCCGGCATCCCAATCCCCCCTTCAAGTATCAGGAGGTCGGCGTGATTGTCAACAGTGGCACAGTCACCTTTCCTCTTTGGGGCCGGAACGTGCAGCGTTCCAAAAACATGAGCAAGGCGAACCACTTCAAGCCGGGTGCCGGATTGCTTTCCAACATTGTTGGTGCACTTATGCCCGGAGAAGATCCGCTTTTGGCCCAGGAGGAAGCGAACTGGATCGGAGATGTCGTCCGCATAATCAAGGGCGGGTTCGAGCACGTATAAGAAAAGGAACGAAGGAGGTGCACGATGGAAAAATGTGCAAACTGCCGGTTCTATCAGCCGCGCGACGGCTACTGCACCCTGCGGGACTGCGAAACCGGCTGGAACAGCTGCTGTTCCGACTTTGAAGAGGGCTGAGAGGAGAGATCTGCTATGAGACGTTGCCCGGAATGCAGAAGCTTCGGCATCATCGACTGCCCCGTCTGTCGCGGCACCGGCCGGGATCCCCGGAACGAGGACATCGACTGCACCTACTGCCGCGGCACAACCACCATCAAGTGCAACATCTGCGGCGGCACGGGATGGCTGGACGATGACGACGATTATCGTGCCTGAGCCAACAAGCATAAGCGAACAAAAATCGCACCCCCGGCGGATTCCGCCGGGGGTGCGTGTTGTTTTCAGGTATTTTCAGGCGTTTTCCGCGATATAGCGGGCCACATACACGCCGCTGGCGCTGGCGTGGGACAGGGAGTGGGTCACGCCGCTGCCGTCGCCGATGACGAACAGCCCCGGGTGGCAGGTCTGGAGGTTCTTGTCCAGCTGGACCTCCATGTTATAGAACTTCACCTCCACGCCATAGAGCAGGGTGTCGTCGTTGGCGGTGCCGGGGGCGATCTTGTCCAGGGCGTAGATCATCTCGATGATGCCGTCCAGGATGCGCTTGGGCATCACCAGGCTCAGGTCGCCGGGGGTGGCGGACAGGGTGGGGGTCACGAAGCTCTCCTCGATGCGCTTGGGGGTGGACCGCTGGCCCCGGATCAGGTCGCCGAAGCGCTGGATGATGACGCCGCCGCCCAGCATGTTGGACAGCCGGGCGATGCTCTCGCCGTAGCCGTTGGAATCCTTGAAGGGCTCGGAGAAGTGCTTGGCCACCAGCAGGGCGAAGTTGGTATTCTCGGTGTGCATGGCCGGGTCCTCATAGCTGTGGCCGTTGACGGTGACGATGCCGTTGGTGTTCTCGTTGACCACTGCCCCCTTGGGGTTCATGCAGAAGGTGCGCACCCGGTCCTGGAACTTCTCGGTGCGGTAGACGATCTTGCTTTCATACAGCTCGTCGGTCAGATGGGCGAACACCTCATAGGGCAGCTCCACCCGGACGCCGATGTCCACCCGGTTGGACCTGGTGGCAATGTCCAGCTCCCGGCACACCTGCTCCATCCACTTGCTGCCGCTGCGGCCCACGGAGATGACGCAGTAGCGCCCGTCGTAGCTGCCCTTGTCCGTCACCACCCGGCAGCCGCTGTCGGTGCGCTCCACGGCCCGCACCGGCGTGTCGAAGTAGATATCCATCCTGTCCTTCAGCCGGTTATACAGGTGCTCCAGCACCACCAGGTTCTTATCCGTGCCCAGGTGGCGGACAGAGGCGTCCAGCAGGTGCAGGTCATTCTCCAGGCACAGCTTCTTGATGGGGGTGGCGCCGGTGGAGTACAGGTGGGTGCCCTCGCCGCCGTTTGCCACGTTGATTTCGTCCACATATTCCATCAGCTCCAGGGCCTGCTTTTTGCCGATGTATTCGTGCAGGGTGCCGCCGAACTGGTTGGTGATGTTGTATTTGCCGTCGGAAAAGGCCCCGGCCCCGCCGAAGCCGTTCATAATGGCGCAGGTGGGGCACTTGACGCAGGACTTCACCTTCACGCCGTCAATGGGACAGTGCCGCCGGGCCAGGGCGTGGCCCGCCTCAAACAGGGCGATCTTCAGGTCTGGCCGCTTCTCCAGCAGCTCATAGGCGGAGTAGATCCCGCCGGGGCCTCCGCCCACGATCAGCACATCATACTGCATAGTCATTTCCTCCTGATTCACATAGTCATACATATATAGTATACCAGTTATTTTCCGCGGCAGCAAACAGATTTTGCTTATGGCAGGGTTTAGCTTCTCTGCACACGCAATAACTGCATTTGGCAAATCGCACTGTTTTTTTGATTAATTATGTTTGTAATTGACAAAAGCAAATATATATGCGATAATATTTTATATAATTATTGCAGAAAGGAGGATTTGTCGTTTACTTATATTTTCACTACTTCTGCGCGTGAAATTGAAATGGAGGTTATATATGAAAAAAAGATTATCTATTTTCCTAATTTTCGTACTTCTCTTTTCACTATCCTCTACAACTGTTGCCTCGGCTCTTCCGAACAAAAGTGAACTGCCCGGTCTCTATGCGGCCGAAGATGGTGATATGTTCATTTTACAATCCGAAGACCGAGATGCGACGATAATTACAAATGATACTCACCATTCCATGACAGTTTCAATTAAGTATTCTCATAATCCGGATACAGTGTACCAGTGGTATATTTCTGATTATCCAATGCCCTTTGAGCCATCTAGTTCCGCATTTTGGACGGACATTATTGCTTATGCGGAAGATCACATCAGTCAAGCGGAGGAAATCATTTTCGTCAGCAACACACCATCTGAAATGCATAATTCCATTCAGCCATTCAGTTCTGCGGGAGCAGATATTTATCCGCAACTCGTGAAGTACGTTGGCACATCGCCCTTTGAAGACATCATAAGGTATAGTACGACCATGGACGGAAATACTGTACGGGTTTATGAGGACATGAGGTTTGAAGTGCGCTTTTCACAGAATAAGAGTTGGTCGACTGCAGTATTTGTGTCAACTCTGATTACCTCTGTTTTGGGACTGATTGTGACAAATACTATTGTGCAAGCCATTTGTACTGCATTTAACGTCGTTGTAAGTGTGTATGCTTCCATTGCAGCCGGATCGATGAATTGTTATACCTGTACAGCAATATTTTCACGTTATGTTAATGTTAACAGTTCCGAGTATCCCTATAACATGACCATAAGAACGGTTTCATACGAGGCATATGAAGATGCCTCACCCTCTAGTACGAGAAGAGCAGAGATCGATAGCGGGTCCAGGACTACGAGTTATAACAAGAGTGAAAGTTACTATCAGAATTGCTATGCACAGGCACTGGATGGCTATAACGTTTACAAGAGCGTTGGCCCACGTTCCTAGGAGGTTGCCTATGTGGAGTCCTCTGCAAAAGTATACCGTCCAACAGTTCAGGCGGGGTATGCTTCTTCAATTGATCAACATTGTGCTTTGCACATTGTCCCTTATCTTCAATAATACCTACTTTCTCGTTGCGCTGGTGTTTACCTGCAACACGTGGTGGCTGCTACGCTGGCGCAGATACTGCGGCCTTCTTTTCCCGCTGCTGAGCTATCCCTTAGCCATGTATGCCACCGTGTCTCACAACGTCTTCCCGGCCATCCCCGCTGTTCTTGGGCTGAACGTCTGCTTTCTCATCTATTCTGCGATCATGCTTCTGCTGTTTCGATCTGAATTCAAGGATGAATCCGATCCGGCCTGAGCTATATGGGGTGCTTCCAGTGAATCCCGGCAGCCTTGCTGCCGGGATTTTTATTGCTATGCTCCCCCCGTTATGGTACAATAACCCCAAAACGTATAAGGAGGGGCCGCCTATGAGCCGCGCCGATGAAATATTTCAGCAGAACTGCCGGGACATCCTGGAAAACGGGGTGTGGGACACGGACCAGAACGTCCGCCCCCACTGGGAGGACGGTACCCCGGCCCACACGGTGAAGAAATTCGGCATCATCAACCGCTATGACCTGCGGCAGGAGTTTCCCATTCTCACCATCCGCCGCACCTATTTCAAAACCTGCATTGACGAGCTTCTGTGGATCTGGCAGAAGAAGTCCAACAACATCCACGACCTGCGGGGCCGCATCTGGGACAGCTGGGCCGACGAAAACGGCTCCATCGGCAAGGCCTACGGCTATCAGCTGGGGGTGAAGCACCAGTACCCGGAGGGGGCGTTTGACCAGGTGGACCGGGTGCTGTATGACCTGCGGCACAACCCCGCCTCCCGGCGGATCATGACCAATCTGTATAACTTCCAGGACCTGCACGAGATGGCCCTGTACCCCTGCGCCTATTCCGTGACCTTCAACGTGTCGGGCCGGACCCTGAACGCCATTCTGAACCAGCGCAGCCAGGATATGCTGACGGCCAACAACTGGAACGTGGCCCAGTATGCCGTCCTGGTCCACATGATGGCCCGGGCCTCCGGCCTGGAGGCCGGGGAGCTGGTCCACGTCATCGCCGACGCACACATCTATGACCGGCACGTCCCCCTGGTGCGGCAGCTGCTGGAGCGGCAGGGCCGCCCGGCCCCGGCCTTCGTCATGGACCCGGAGGTGACGGATTTCTATCGCTTCACCAGGGACAGCTTCCGGCTGGAGGGGTACGACCCCCTGCCCTTTGACGAAAAGATCCCCGTGGCCATATGACGGCCCGCGTTTTTCTTGACCGGAAATCCCCGGTGGGGTATAATAGTCTTAACGCAAATTCGGAGGCGATGGGATGAAAAAAATCGTTCACAAACCGGCTGCGCCGCTGTATGCGGCGGCGGCTGCATGGGTGCTGTATGCCCTGCTGTTCCCCCTGTACCGGCCGGGGCACTTTGTCATAGCCCTGGCGGCCTCCGCCGTGGTATACGGCATCGCCCGGCTGTTCTGCAAGGATATTGTGGAGGAGGTGCCCCAGGAGCCGGAGACCACCGGCAATCCGGAGCTGGACCAGATGATCGCCCAGGGCAAGGGCGCTCTGGAGGAGATGCGCCGCCTGAACGACAGCATCCAGGACGCGGCCATCAGCGCCCAGATTGAGCGGCTTTCCCAGGTGTCCGACAAGATTTTTCAGCAGGTGCAGAAGAATCCCTCCCAGCTGCCCCAGATCCGCAAGTTCATGAGCTACTACCTGCCCACCACCCTGAAGCTGCTGCGGGCCTATGACGACATGAGCCGCCAGGGCGTTCAGGGGGAGAACATCACCGGCACCATGGAGCGGGTGCGGGGCATGATGAGCACCATCGTCACCGCCTTCGAGCGGCAGCTGGACAGCCTGTTCGGCGACCAGGCCCTGGATATCTCCACGGATATCACGGTGCTGGACAACATGATGGCCCGGGAGGGCCTCAGCGACGACCCCATCCACCGCACCCAGGCAAAGCCTGACGACGGCCCCCAGGACGACGGGATCCAATTGGAGCTTTAAGACACCATTACTCATAAAGGAAGGACGATTACCATGACCGATAACATGACCCCCCAGCTGACCCTGGACCCCACCGCCGCTGCCGCCGAGGCAGTGCCCACCCTGACCCTGACTCCGGAAGCGCCGGAGGCCCCCCAGGTGGAGGAGGAAAAGAAAATTGAGCCCGTGGAGATGGACGACAAGCTGCTGACCGACGCGGAAAAGAAGGCGGTGGAGGATTTCTCCCACAAGATCGACATCCGGGACACCAACATGATTTTGCAGTACGGCGCGGCGGCCCAGAAGAGCGTGGCGGGCTTCTCCGAAAACGCCCTGAACAGCGTCCGCAACAAGGACCTGGGCGAGATCGGCAAGGACCTGAGCCAGCTGGTGGTGGAGCTGAAGGGCTTCGGCGAGGAAGAGGAAAAGAAGGGCCTGGCGGGCCTGTTCAGAAGGACCGGCAACCGGCTGGAGACCATGAAGGCCCAGTACGGCAAGGTGGAGGCCAACGTGGACAAGATCGCCCAGAGCCTGGAGCAGCACCAGATCACCCTGCTGAAGGATGTGGCCATGTTTGACCAGATGTATGAGCTGAACCTGAAGTATTACAAGGAACTGACCATGTACATTCTGGCCGGGAAGAAGCGGCTGGCGGAGGTGCGGTCCACGGAGCTGGAGGAGCTGCGCAAGAAGGCGGAGCAGTCCGGCCTGGCGGAGGACGCCCAGGCCTATAACGACCTGGTGAACCTGTGCAACCGGTTTGAAAAGAAGCTCCACGACCTGGAGCTGACCCGGATGGTGTCCGTGCAGATGGGGCCCCAGACCCGCCTCCTGCAGAACAACGACACCCAGATGATCGAGAAGATCCAGTCCTCCCTGGTGAACACCATTCCCCTGTGGAAGAGTCAGATGGTGCTGGCCCTGGGCATGGAGCACAGCCGTCAGGCCACCGCCGCCCAGAACGCCGTCACCGAGATGACCAACCAGCTCCTGCGCAAGAACGCCGACACCCTGAAGATGGGCACCATCGCCACCGCCAAGGAGGCAGAGCGCTCCATCGTGGATATCGAGACCCTGCAGCACACCAACCAGCAGCTGATCTCCACCCTGGACGAGGTGATGAACATCCAGAAGGAGGGGGCCGAGAAGCGCAAGGCCGCCGAGGTGGAGCTGGGCCGCATCGAGGGCGAGCTGAAGCAGAAGCTGCTGGAGCTCCGGGGCTGATGCCCGCACACAGACTTTCCCCGAAAGGACCGGTGGCGTCACCATGAAATTCTATCAAAAACGGGGCTTTGCGCTGGTGGTGCTGATCCTGGCCATCATCGGCTCCGGCGTTTACGGCACCAGCAAAAAGCCCGCCGCCCCGCCGGAGGTGTCCTATTACAACTGGATCTGCGACGAGGCGGGCCTGCTGGACCAGGAGACCCGGCAGACCATCCAGGACTATAACACCGCCTGGAACAAGCAATATTACGCCGTGGTGGCGGTGGCCGCCGTGGACGATATCCGGGGCTGGAAGCCCGAGGACTACGCCCGGGAGCTGGGGGCCAGGTGGGGCCTGGGAGCCAACGATATGCTGCTGCTGCTGGTCAAGGGCGGCGACTGGTATGTGGCCTGCGGCGACAACCTGGCGGACCTGATGACCGACACCCAGCAGACCAAGCTGAAAACCGCCCTGGACACTCCCTACTACGCCGGGGATTATTCCCAGGCAGCGGTGGATTTTTTCCGCCAGTCCGACGTGGTCCTGGCCCAGACCCTGGGCCGCAGCGCAAGCACTCAGGCCCCGGACCAGAACCGGACCTGGCAGGAGCCTGCCAGTGTCTCCGGCGTCAGCATCGCCGGTGTGGTGCTGCTGATCGTGTGCATATTCATGGTTTGGGCGCTGCTGGACCGTATGCGCTACAACCGCTATCGCCGGCGTCCGGCCATGATGGGCGGGCCGGTGTACTATCCCATTTTCTGGGGCAGACGGTACGCGCCGCCCCGGCCTCCCAGAGCACCCCGGCCCCCGCGGCCGCCTCACGGCGGAGGACCGCGACCGCCCTACGGCGGTGGTCCCCGGCCTCCCATGGGCGGCGGTCCGAGGCCCGG
>OKSC01000573.1_pt1 | contig 42466 bp, 33 predicted proteins | sample 1601161 | NCBI WGS metagenome assembly OKSC01 (sample SAMEA3541552, study PRJEB24748) | human gut metagenome | biome: human gut; feature: human-associated habitat; material: faeces | place: China | collected 2012 | reverse complement strand
TTTTTGCAGTTCGGGAGCTGTATGTATATACTGCCCCGAACGAAAAATGTGCTGTACGGAATTCGCCAAATGTATTCTACCGAACCATACTGCCAAAACGTATTTTAGCGAGAGATTTTTGTTGGGCGGATTTTATTTCGTCCTACAATCAAACCTTAAAATAAATTTGAGAAAATTTTGTTCACAGTGCTTTTTGCAGTTCGGGAGCTGTATGTATATACTGCCCCGAACGAAAAATGTGCTGTGGGCAAAATTAGCCAAATTTAGGCACGGGCTACCATTTCACCGTACTTATCCTTTTCTTCTTTGATAAACTTTTTAATTTCATCAACCGTCGGCATGAAGAGTGAGCAGCCGTGAGCGGCAACAAGCATTGAAGCAGATGCACTTCCGAGCTCAAGGCAATCCATGATGTCGAGGCCTTCGAGAAGTCCGTAAATGAATGCCGAACCGTAACCGTCGCCGCCGCCGAAGGACTTGAATGCCTTAACAGGGAACGGTTTGATTGAATACTCACCGTCGGCCGTGTGAGCCGTTGAGCCTTCCTTGCCGTGCTTGATGATGACAATCTTGTTGCCCATCTTCATCCAGTGCTCGGCTGTCTCCCTGTCGGTTCTGCCGGGAGCGGAAATGGCCTCGGTAAGATCGAATTCCTCACGTGAACCCATTACCATGTCACTGTTGGAAGCAACGATCGAATAATATATTGCGATCTCGTCCGCATTTTTCCAGTTGTACGGGCGATAGTCTATATCAAAAATAATCTTTGTGCCGACCTTCTTGGCAAGGTACATTGCCTTAAGACAAGCCTCTCTTGACGGGCTTTGAGAAAGAGCCGTGCCGCTGATGAGAATAGCCTTTGCACTCTTTATGTAGTCCTCGTCAACATCGTCCGGGTGAAGCATAAGGTCTGCAATTCCGTCACGGTACATGAGAATGCTGCTCTCGTGCTCCGACTTAATCTCGGTAAATGTAAGGCCAAGCTTTTCGCCGCCCTTTGTGCGAGTAACGTGGGAAATGTCGATTCCCTCGCCTGCAAAGAAATCCTCAACGTATGTACCGAACTGATCATCGGAAACCTTGCCGATGAAGCCAACCTTCTTGCCCAAGCGTGCAAGGCCTACAGCGATGTTAGCAGGAGAACCGCCGACATATTTCTTGTAGTTTTCGCACTTATCAAGTGTGTTGTAGTAGTCCGTCGGGTTGAAGTCGATTGCAACTCTGCCGATCGGGATGAGGTCAAGCTCTCTTGACTCATCAAAATCAATGTATTTCATACTGAAACCTCCGATATATTCAATAAATAATTAACCGATGTGAATTCCGCGTTCCTCTCTCTTTTCGGCAAGCTCGAGCGTAATCTTTTCCATCTTTTCGCCGACAAGATCATATGACTTCATCGGAATCGTGCTGAGAAGAAGGCTGATGCCGGGAACGATAGAAATAAGCGAGAACATTGCATATCTCATAGTCATCGAAAGATCCGTTGCGGCAACGGCTGCTTCCTTTGCAAGCATTTGTTCCGGATTAAGACCGATTGCAAGATACATAACTATGATACCTGCCGTTGCAAGGGCATTGCCGAGCTTGTTGACAAAGCCCTGGCACGCCGAGCCGAGACCCGTTTCTCTGTAGCCTGTTTCCCACTCCATATAGTCAAGGCTGTCGGCAATCATCGCATATGATACGACGTTGAGAACACCGAGCGGAACAGCAGAAATAATGAGGAACGGAATGCAGATAAAGAAGCTGAGTTTTCCCGCAACAACAAAGTAGCCGACCAAGGAGGTCAAAAGACTTGCAACGAAGCCCAAGGTGCATGTTGTTACAACGATCTGTTTGTAATTGAACTTTTTTATAAGTGCAGGCATAAAGAGCATTGCACCGAACATTCCGACTGCCGAGCAAACCGAAAGTATTGTGCTGACGGTTCCAATACTCTTTGAAATAGCTTCGGATCTTTCAAGTCCCGTCATTGTGCTGAGGTCTCCGCCGATATATACCGCATAACGTGCAACATGAACCGAAGCCGCCTGAAGCATATATCTGCCGGATGAAAGAATACCCATGACGATAACAAGTATAAGCGGCTTGCACTTGAATATTCTCGAAAGCTGTGAGGGTTCTCCCTTGACGGCTTTTTTATCGGGAATAACAACACGCTCTTTAACGTGCGGATATGAACTGACATAAAGAACAACGCCGATTACCGCAGCAAACACGGCAATCAATATGTATTTCATTTTATCGTAGTTTATTGTATTTCCGACAACAACCGTGAATTTATTGAAGAAGGCCTGAACCAAATCGTTATCCGACGCCTGCATCTTAGCACAGAGCCCCGGAAGGACCAAGCCCGCAACAAGATAGAGAGCCATAGGAACAGCCGATCCGATACCGTTAAAGGTACGGGCAACTGAAATAAGGTTGCCTCGTTCATTCGGATTGGGAGTCATAACATTCGGGAGACTCCAGAACGGAACATCTGCCGCTGTGTAGATCATGCCCCAAAGAACGTAAACAACACCTGCATAAATCATCAGGTCTGTTTTGTCAAGGTCGGGATAATAGAACATAAGGAAGGTAAGTAACGCAATGGGAACCGACATGAACACAATATACGGCTTCATCTTGCCCCAGCGTGTTGTGTGGCGGTCAATAATCATACCCATGAGAGGGTCATTGATAGCGTCCCAAACTCTTGCCAAAAGCATGAGCAAAAGAACAAAAATAAGAGGGAGCTTCATAACGTTAGTGTAAAAGTCCGAGATGTAGGAGGACATTACACTGTAGATCATGCCCTGTCCGAGTCCTGCCAGACAGAACATACGAAACTCTTTGGATTCGACAAATTTTTCCTGCATCACGTCGCTGTGGGCAGCCTTTGACGCAGCTTTTTTCGAAGTGCTTGCCATATAAAAACTCCTTGATATCAATTTGACAGATAATTGTAATTCTATCCTTGCTATTTTAACATATATTGCAGTATCATGCAATATAAAATATTAAATTTATACAAAAAAATAAGTACTATATAACAAGCAAAAAACCTTCCCCTTTTTCAAGAGGAAGGTAATGTGCGTATTTAATTAAAATACAAAGTTTGTGAAGTCAACAGATGTCTTTGCGTCACCTGTTGCAGACTTGATTGTAACTATTGTGTATTTAACCTTTGTAAGAGCAACATCCCAGTTATAGGAAATGTGGAGCGAGACAAGATTGCCTGTCTTTGAGTTGATCGTTGCGGTGATCTTAATATTCTTGCTGTTCTCAACAACGCTTTCAACGGAAGCACCGTCGGCATTATTAAGGCCGTCAAAAATATTGCCCGCATTCTTATAATCATAAGCCTTCTTGTCGCCTACGCCCGAGTAGAGACCGGTTCTTGCAAGAGCTGTTGAATCGCTCTTACCTGCCGAGCTTGCCTTGCTTGTGCCGTTTTTAAGGGTCATGGTGATAACGTAATTATTGCCGCTCTGCTTGCATGTCGGTGAAGAAATATCGTTTGCGGAAAGAGAAGCCTTTGAAATCTCGCCAACCTTGCCCTTTGTGTTCTTATAGTTGATAGTACCTACTCCGAGGAAGTCGTTAACTGTATCAACAACTATCTTCATCTCCATGAGCTTTCCGCCGTTGAGGTTGCTGATAGAAGTAACTCTCTTCTTTGAGAAGCCTGCCTTGGAGTTAACTGCCTTGTTAACGGCGGCATTGTAATATGCTGCGATATCGGCTGCAGTTGAAGGAACCTTGGAAGCTGTTCCGGATTTGCCGGGCTTTGTTGCCGACGGAGTTGCCGGAGAAGCCGGATCTGTTGCAGCCGGAGAAGCCGGATTTGAAGGATCTGTTGCCGAAGGATCTGTTGCCGAAGGATCAGCCGACGGGTCTGCCGGAGCAGCCGGATCAACCGACGGATCAGCCGACGGGTCTGTCGAAGCATCACCGGAAGCCGAAGAATTTGACGCAGCGGCCTTAGCAGCGTCAACCTTAGCTGTGCTTATCTTGCCAACGCTGATTACAGATGTAACTGCAACTGCGATAACGCAAAGCAATGCAGTCACGCACTGGATAACTGTCTTTTTCATAAGTTACTTACCCCAATTCTTTTTTAAAATCTTGTCATAGACAAATGAATTATATCACATGCTTTTAATAAAATCCAGTATATTTATACATTTTTTGAAAAATTTTTATTTCATGTTAAAAATTCATATCTTTTTCATAGATTTTTATTTATATGTATGTTATAATACATTTTGTATGCGGAGGTGTTCATTTGAGCAAGAAGTTTATTTCATGGAACGTTAACGGCATAAGAGCCTGTATGAACAAGGGCTTTATGGACGTTTTTAATGAGCTGGATGCTGATATTTTCTGCCTTCAGGAGACTAAAATGCAGGAGGGTCAGCTCGTGCTGGAGCTTGACGGCTACCATCAATACTGGAGCTATGCCGAAAAGAAAGGCTACTCCGGCACTGCGATATTCACCAAAGAAAAACCGGTCAGCGTCAGCTACGGTCTCGGCATTGAGGAGCTTGACACAGAGGGCAGGCTCATCACGCTTGAATTTGAAGATATCTATTTTATTACGGAATATGTTCCGAATGCTCAGGACGGACTGAAAAGAATCGACCATCGCATGAAATGGGAGGATGCTTTCAGGGCTTACGTCTCGGAGCTTCAGAAGAAAAAACCGGTTGTTTTCTGCGGTGATCTCAACGTTGCACACAATGAAATCGACTTAAAAAATCCGAAAACGAACAGAGGTAATGCAGGCTTCTCCGACGAAGAGCGAGGAAAATTCGGTGAGCTGCTCGACGCAGGATTTATCGACACCTTCCGTTATTTCTACCCCGACCTTGAAAATGCCTACAGCTGGTGGTCATATCGTTTCAAGGCGAGAGAGAAGAACGTCGGCTGGCGTATCGACTATTTCTGCGTTTCAAAAGCTCTTGAACCGAGGCTTGAAAGCGTTAAAATACATTCGGAAATTTACGGCTCGGATCATTGTCCGGTCGAACTTGTTTTAAAATAAGAGGGATTTTACAATGACAAAGAAAAACAAAAAAGTTATCATAATTCTTTCGGCCGTGCTTGCCGTCTGTCTTATCTTTACTGGGCTTACATTCAGCAAGAGTTTCACAGGCAAGCTTTTCGGCGGCATGGGCATTAACGGCGGCGAACCGCTTTCGTCCGTTATAAGCATGGAATACAAATCCGACTATCCCCTTGTTCAAATTCAGCAGGAAAATATTTTCTATGAAGCCTATCCGGACGGCAAAATCAAATACTTTAAGTATTCCGACAAGGAGTTTGTTGAGATTACAAATGTCAGGACGAAAAAAATTAACATAACATGCAGCTACCAGAAGGTTCCTATGACGCTTTACTATTTGGAAGATACCGACGTAGGCACAATCGGTTACGGACTTTTCAATTCCAAGCAGGAAAGCGATGTTCAGACCTTTTCCTATATTTTTGCACGTCTTATGGACTGCCCGTCATCATATAGGGATACGGCAAGGACAAGCTACGTTTTGTTCCTTGATATGGATGCCGGCGATGCTTACAAGACAGATAAAACCTATTCCGATATCTATTCGTTTGATATGAACTCGGGAACGGCAACACTGATTGTTTCTTCAAGAGACAGAACGGTTCAGGAGGATGCAACGCAGAACGAGACCTGGACGGTGTTCACCGACAGCTCCGTAAACAGCATGAGCAAATACGATTGGTTTGCTTCGACGAGATATCACGACACCAACGCAGAGACGGTTCTCTATGACTTCATGTCGGTTGAAAGCTCAAGAAGCGTCAGAAAAGCGGAATCGACCGAGTTCGTCAACTCTCCGTCATATCAGTTCCGTGAAAAGGACGGCGCATATTACTGCTTTGCGAACACCGATGACGGATTTAACCTTGTTAAGAACGGCAAAAAAGATGATCCGCTTAAGAAGTTCAGTGGAAATTTCTCGGATTATGTTGTAAGCGATCATTTCATTTTTGACCCGTCAACAACGGAGTTTACCGACATGTACACAGGTGAAACCGTATCGGGTAAGAAAACGAGATTTGAATCACTTTCAGGCTTCATTGCTTCGCCGAGCGGCAAAAACTTTGTTGTTTTCTGCGGCGGCGACACACAAGCAATGGTAATCTACACCACAGAGAACAATAAGGCAACCATAATTTCCGACAGCGATATATTCAACAGCGGAATATGCAACTATTGCTTCATCAGCAATCAAACGGTTCTTGTGTCAAACTTCACCGAGGATGGCGCAGCAATAAACCGTATTGTTAAATTCAACGCAGAATGAGAGGGAAAACAATGTCAAAAAGAGAGGATTATATTTCCTGGGACGAATACTTCATGGGAGTTGCACTGCTCGCAGCCAAAAGAAGTAAAGATCCAAACACGCAGGTCGGTGCCTGCATAGTAAATGAAAACAAGAAAATCATGTCGGTCGGCTATAACGGCTTTCCGCTCGGCTGCAGCGACGACGCTTTCCCGTGGGACAGAACCGCAGATAACGACTATGACACAAAATATCCGTATGTTTGCCACGCCGAGCTTAACGCAATACTCAACAATGCCGGTGCACCGCTGAACGGATGCAGCGTTTACGTTGCTCTTTTCCCGTGCAACGAGTGTGCCAAAGCAATTATCCAGTGCGGAATCAAAAAGGTTTATTACCTTTCCGACAAGTATAACGGAACGAGCGGCAACCTTGCCTCCAAGCGTATGTTTGACGCCGCAGGAGTGGAATACAAGCAGTTGACTCTGCCGCACAAAGAAATTACAATCAACTTTGACGAAAGTCTTGTATAATTTGCTTTTTTGTGATATATTTAATAGGTTAATATAAGACTCTTCACGAAAAACTTTGAAATATTGTACTTTGTTGACAATTTTCAAGCATTTATAACGACCTTTCCCCTCAAGGGGAAGCCTTGATTTGAGATTGCACATTGTACCTCATTCTTCCGTGAAGAAACTAATATAAATTCAATTTCTGAAAGGAATGAAAATATGGGTCTTCTTAAAAAAATCTTCGGCGACTATTCCGCTAAGGAAGTCAAACGGGTAGTCCCGATAAAAAATAAGGTTCTCGCCCTTGAGGAGGAGTATGCAAAGCTCACGGATAAAGAGCTTCAGGCAAAGACTCCCGAATTCAAGGAGAGACTTGCAAACGGCGAAACGCTTGACGATATTCTTCCCGAGGCTTTTGCCGCATGCCGTGAGGCTTCGTGGCGTGTTCTCGGTATGAAGCATTTCCCGGTCCAGATTATCGGCGGTATCGTTCTTCATCAGGGACGAATCGCAGAAATGAAAACAGGTGAAGGTAAAACTCTTGTTGCTACCCTCCCCGCTTATCTCAACGCTCTTTCGGGCGACGGCGTTCACATCGTTACGGTCAATGATTACCTTGCACGACGTGACTCCGAGTGGATGGGCAAGCTCTATAAGTTCATGGGTCTCAAGGTAGGCCTTATCGTTCACGGACTTGACAACGACGAGCGTAAGGCAGCTTACGCCGCTGACATAACCTACGGAACGAACAACGAAATGGGATTTGACTATCTTCGTGATAACATGGTTCCGTACAAGGAGAACAAGGTTCAGAGAGGACATAACTTTGCAATCGTCGATGAGGTCGACTCAATCCTCATTGATGAGGCCCGTACTCCGCTTATTATTTCCGGCCGAGGCGACCAGTCAACAGAGCTTTACACCCTTGCAAACAACTTCGTTCACACCCTTACAAAGGCTGTTGTTAAGGAGATCGACTCCAAGCAGAATGCCGAGGATGTTGCCGACGGCGACTACATTGTTGACGAAAAGGCAAGAACGGCATCTCTTACCAAGAGCGGTATTGCTAAGGCCGAGGCTTATTTCAACGTTGAAAACCTCATGGACGCAGAGAACATGACTCTCCTCCACCATATCAATCAGGCTATCAAGGCTGTAGGCGTTATGCGACGTGACATAGACTACGTTGTTAAGGACAATCAGGTTCTTATCGTTGACGAATTCACCGGTCGTATCATGCTCGGCAGACGATATAACGAAGGTCTTCACCAGGCTATCGAGGCTAAAGAAGGCGTTAAGGTTGAGCACGAGAGCAAAACTCTTGCAACCATCACCTTCCAGAACTATTTCCGTCTTTACAAGAAGCTTTCCGGTATGACCGGTACCGCAATGACAGAGAGCCAGGAATTCCAGGAGATCTACTCCCTCGACGTTGTTGAAATCCCGACTAACAAGCCGATGATCCGTATTGACAATCACGACCTTGTTTACAAGACCGAGGCTGCCAAGTACAATGCACTCATCAATCAGGTCATGGAGTGCCACGAAAAGGGTCAGCCGGTGCTCGTCGGTACTGTTTCAATCGAAAAATCGGAGGTTCTTTCCAAGCTTCTTAAATCAAGAGGAATCAAGCATGAGGTTCTCAATGCCAAGTTCCACGAAAAGGAAGCAGAGATCGTAGCTCAGGCCGGTAAATTCGGTGCCGTTACGATCGCAACAAACATGGCCGGACGTGGTACGGATATCATGCTCGGCGGTAACTCGGAGTTCCTTGCAAAGGCAGCTATGCGCCGCAAGGGCTATTCAGAGGAAATGATTGTTGAAGCAACAGGCTTTGCCGAGACAGATGATGAAGAAATCATCAATGCAAGAAAAGAATACGCAGAGCTTGAAAGCTCTTTTAAAGAATCCATTAAAGAAGAGGCCGAAAAGGTTCGTGAAGCAGGCGGACTTTACATCATAGGCACAGAGCGTCACGATTCACGCCGAATCGACAACCAGTTGAGAGGTCGTTCGGGTCGTCAGGGCGATCCCGGTGAAAGCCGCTTCTATCTCTCGCTTGAAGATGACCTTATGCGTCTCTTCGGCGGCGAAAGACTTCAGAGCGTTATGAACACACTCGGTGCAGATGATAATATGCCGATCGACTCCAAGATGGTTTCACGTTCAATCGAATCCGCTCAGAAGAAGAAAGAGTCGCAAAACTTTGCAATCCGTAAGAACGTTCTTCAGTATGACGACGTTATGAACCGTCAGAGAGAGCTTATCTATGAGCAGCGTAACCGTGTTCTTGACGGAGAGGATCTCAAGGCTTCGATTCTCAAGATGCTTGACGAATCCGTAACCGAATCAATCGACTTCTACTGTGCATCGGCTCTCCCGAAGCATGAGTGGAACATTGCAGGCCTTAAAGAGAAGTACCTCGGCTGGATTACAGAGCCGGACGACTTTGAGGATATCGAAGCATTTGACCGTGACGAGGCAAGAGAAATGCTCATCAACAGAGGTCATGAGCGTTACGAAGCCCGTGAGAAGGAGTTCACTCCCGAAATCATGAGAAGCCTTGAGCACATGATTCTTCTCAGAAACGTTGATACGTTCTGGATGGATCACATCGACGCAATGGAAGAGCTTAAGAGAGGTATCAACCTCCGTGCTTACGGTAATCAGGATCCCGTTGTTGCATACAGAATGGAAAGCTACGACATGTTCGACGAGATGAGCAACTCCATTCGTGAGAACACCGTCCGTCAGATGCTCACCGTCCGTATCAGAAGCGAGGAGGACACAAAGCGTGAGCAGACAGCTAAGGTAACAAGCGAGAGCGGTGCTTCCGACGGAAGCGAAAAAGGCCGAACCGTCCGTAAAAAGGCTGCTCCCGGTCCGAACGATCCCTGCCCCTGCGGAAGCGGTAAAAAATATAAAAAGTGCTGCGGAAATCCTGCAAACCACGGTAAATAATCAATTAAGGGCGGCTCAATAACCGCCCTTTTCTCAACAAATAATCTTATTGAATAAAGGACTGTTGACAATGAAATATATGACGAAGTATATTTCCGCACTTCTTTCACTCATTCTTTGCTTTGTCTTTACATACCCTGCCATGATAAAGCAGGTTCAGGAGCAGAAGCAAATTGACATTCAGGAGCAGCTCGACCGAATCGAACAGCTTGAAAAGGACTACAAAAGCGGTAATTACACCAAGGTTAACGAGATTTCTTTCTGCGATTTTGACCTCAACAAGGCCTGTGCCGACGGTGTGAAGTTTAACGAGGTTTCATTCCTCGGCACTCACAACAGCTACCAGAAAGAGTGCGTTCCGGCAAGGCAAAAGCTTTTTCGGGATGCTTCGACTGTAACCTTCGGCCTTGTCAAGGCTGAAAAGGCAGCTTTCTCCGCCGACTATCTGACCGACCAGCTCAACCTCGGAATCAGAAGCGTTGAGCTTGACGTTGAAACGGTTGTCAAGGACGGCAAGACGAGCTTCGTTTGTTCTCACGCCCCTGTTCTCGATATGCCGACGCATTGCTATGACTTTGCACTTGCATTGAAAGAAATTAAGCTTTGGTCGGATGCAAATCCGAATCATCTCCCCGTTACGATAATCATTGAGCCGAAAAAGGTATTCATTCCCGACAAAAACATGCATTATTTCACCTGTGCTTATGCCAATGAGCTTGGCGAACAGGCAAAAGAAATCTTCGGCGACACTCTCATAACCCCTGCCGACATGATGGGAAATCATTCATCGCTCAAGGAGATGCGTGAGGCCGACGATTGGATGACACTCAGCGAAACAAGAGGCCACGTTATGATTCTCTTGCATGACACGACCGTGACGGACAAATACATTGAACAGGACGCCTCAATCAAAACTCAAGCTATGTTTCCCATGCTTCGTTACGACAGCCGTGACAAGGATTATGCCTCATTCCTGCTCATCAACAAGCCTAAGGATATCCAAACTCAGATCGATGAGGTTCTCGGAAAGAAGCTTATAATCAGAACAAGATCGGATAACTACGGCTCATACAAGGAAACGGATTCGCAGATCGCCCTAAACAGCGGCGCACAGATCGTTTCGACAGACTATCCTCCGAAGGCCGATATATCCAAGGCGGAACGGGTTGTAACGTTCAACGGCGGATATACCGTCAGTATTGTAAAATAAAATATCGCACATAAAAAAGGTTGCACGGTCAATTCCGAGCAACCTTTAAATTTTTATATCTTGCTGTACTTTTCCGAATAATATTTGTATCTTTCTTCAAACGCTTTGCTGTTGTGCTTAAAATTACCGAGCGTTTCATGAAGATTCAGGTTATGCTCCGCAGCATCAATGACACAGCCTGCTATATTTGAGCAATGATCGGAAACACGTTCAAAATTCGTGAGGATATCCGACCAGACGAATCCCATCTCCATACTGCATTCACCGTTTCTCATGCGCAGAACATGGCTTGTCCTCATGTTCTCCTTCATCTCGTCAATGACCTGTTCAAGCGGCTCAACGTCGCCCGCCTTGGCACGGTCGTTATTGATAAACGCCTCCATTGAAAGGTCAAGGATTTCGTTAACGGCCGAAGATATAATAGAAAAGTCATGTGCCGCTTCGGGGGAAAAGACAATCTTTTTATCCCTCATTTCCTCTGCGGATTCGAGCAGATTTACCGCATGGTCGGAAATTCTTTCAAAATCACCGAGCAGCTTCAAGAGCATGTTTGCTTCCTCGCTGTCGCTGTCGGCAAGACGTTCCGAACCTATCTTAACAAGATAGGTTGCCAGCATATCCTCATAACGGTCACAGCGCTGCTCATCTTCTTTGATGCTTTCGGCAAGCTCGGGAGTATACGCAGTGATTGATTTGATGCTGTTTTTCAAAGCCTGCGCCGCTCTGCGAGCCATTTCGATTTCTTTCAGGCTGCATTGCTGAAGTGCAAGTGTCGGCGTAAACAAAAGTCGTTCATCAAGCTCTGTGTCCTCCTCCGCATCCTTTGAATCGGGAATAAGCTTGCACACAAGCTTTTCAAGCACGCCCGAGAGCGGCAGGAACAGTGCCGTATTCAATATCTTAAAACCGGTATTTATGATTGCGATTCCGACAAACGTTGCCGACGAATCTAAAACTGCCGGCTTCAAAAATGCTTTAATCAGCCAGAATACCGTTACCCAAACAATTGAGCCGATAGCGTTTATCAGCAAATGAACCGTTGCGGCACGCTTCGCTTCTCTCTTTGTGCCGACACCCGATATCATTGCCGTGACGCATGTGCCGATACCGTCGCCCATTACTATCGGAATAGCCGCACCGATCGAAACCTGTCCCGTGACCGTCAAGGCCTGCAAAATGCCGACCGAGGCCGAGCTTGACTGAATAAGAGCTGTCAAGAGTGTGCCTGCCAAAAGTCCTAAAAGCGGATTTTTGAACATCACGAAAAGCTGCTGAAACTCCGGCACCTCTGAAAGTCCCGATACAGCCGATGACATTGTTTCCATACCGAACATCAATACCGAAAATCCGAGAAGAATCGCTCCGCTGTCCTTTTTCTTTGAATCCTTCATGAAAAGATACATCACGATTCCGGCAAGGGCAAGCACAGGCGTAAACGAGCTTGGTTTAAGCAGTCTTATCCAAATATTATCGCTGCTGATTCCGCCGAGCGAGAGCACCCAGCCTGTCACGGTCGTGCCCACGTTTGCGCCCATGATAACATTGATAGCCTGTCTGAGCGTCATGAGTCCGGAATTGACAAAGCCGACCACCATGACCGTGGTCGCAGACGAGCTCTGAATAACAGCAGTAACGCCCAGACCGGTCAAGAAGCCGGCTATTTTATTTGATGTAAGCTTTTCGAGTGTGTTTCTCAGGCTGTTGCCTGCACGACGCTCCAGTGCCTGCCCCATAACATTCATTCCGAACAGGAACAGACACAAGCCGCCGATCATAGTTAGTGCATTAAAAATATCCATAGTGCTCACCGAAATAACAAAGTATTGCGTAATTGCTTTCACTCTATTATTTCCTTTTATTTAATTTCAACACCTATTTCGTCGGAAATTAATCCGCTCTTTCTGTCCTCAATATAGCTTGAGGTTGTCGGAATAACAAAGCTGAATGCAGAAGGAATAATTTCGAACGTGCTGTCCGTAACGAGGTCACATTCGCCGTCAACATTAACCGAGGCCGGTGTATCGCTGTGAACAGTCATCTTCTTTCCTCTGACATATGTAGTCTCGGGCCATTTAAAATGTCTGCCCTTTTTGTAATTACCTATCTGAGTTACAAGTCTCGGAATTTTCATCGCTCTGACGATTGAAAAATCGAGCAGTCCGTCATCGGGAACAGCATAGGGTGCCGCCTGATATCCGCCGCCGTAGAAACGGCTGTTTCCGCAGAAGGCAAAGACAAAATTATCCGTTATCGGCTCTCCGTCGTCAATTGTAATTGTGAAGCGATTAGATGTTTTTGATTTAAGACAATAGAAAAGTGAAGCCGTGTAAGCCGATTCACCCGTAAGCCATGGAAGTTTTTTGAAATCCGCCTGTTTGGAACAAACCTCGGCGTCAAAGCCCATAGAACACTGATTGACAGCGATTCTGTCGCCGCACTTAATGGCGTCGATTTTTATTGCTGTTCCGTCAATCTGAGCACCTATATCCATAAACTGCTCTTTTGTTCCGAAGATACGGATAAAGTCATTGCCCGAGCCGAGCGGAACTGCGGCAAACTCAACGTTATTGTAGCCATAAATCGCATTGACGATATCATATATCGTTCCGTCACCGCCACAAGCATATATTCTTGTTTTCTCGCCGCTCTCACCTATCTTTTTGCAATAGTCGTGCGTATCCTGCGATGACTTGCTGACATAGACCTTATAATCCATATTTCTTTCGGCAGTCGCTTCCTTGATCTTCGGCATAACCGTTTCAAAGGCCTTCCCTTTACCTGCATTCGGATTGATTAAAAAAAGGTGCTTCATTACTAACTACCTCCAAAATCACTTAAAATACATAAACAACTGACATTTTATCATACCGTTATAGAGCTTGCGACGCTTATCCGCCTTCCTGCCGAATTCCTTTTCAAACTCCTCAGACGGGCTTATAACATAATACGACCAGCCGTGTTTTCTTATGAATTTTTCGCCCATTATTTTATAAAGCTTTTGCGCTTCTTCGATGTCGAGAAGTCTCTCGCCGTATGGCGGATTACAAATAACCGTACCCTTTTCGCTTTTCGGCTCAAAGTTTCTGATATCGACTTTTTCAAACTTAATCTTTCTCTCAACACCTGCACGTTTGGCATTGATTTTTGCAATTTCAATCGCATCCTCATCGATATCCGAACCGTAAGCGATGAAATCCGTGTCATAATTCACAAGGTCCCTTGCACGGTTGCGTTCATCTGCCCAAATCTTTTCGTCAATGACGTCCCAACGCTCGGCGGAGAAATATCTGTTCACTCCGGGGGCGATGTTGTGAACCATCATTGCACCCTCGATAAGGATTGTACCGCTTCCGCACATCGGGTCATAGAGTGTGTGATAAGGGCGAAGTCTTGCGAGGTCGCAGAGTGCGGCGGCAAGCGTCTCCTTGATAGGAGCGGCATTCGCCTGCGGACGGTAGCCTCTCTTGTGCAGTCCCGCACCGGTTGTATCAAGGAGCAGGCTGACCTTATCCTTCATAATCGAAAACTGAATCTGATGCACAGGGCCTGTTTCATCAAACCAACTGATGCCGTATTTTGACTTCATACGTTCAACAACAGCCTTTTTGATTATCGACTGGCAGTCACTGACGCTGAAAAGCGTTGAATTAAGCGAATATCCCTTGACCGGGAAAGCGTCATATGCACCGATCCAATCCTCCCACGGGAGGGCCTTTGTGCCCTGGAAAAGCTCTTCAAAGCTTTGGGCATAGAATTCGCCGACAAGAATCTGAATTCTCTCGGAAAATCGGGAGCAGATATTTGCCCTTGCGAGCATTGCTTCGTCACCCGAAAAGAGAACTCTTCCGTTTTCGGACACAACGTCCTCAGCACCGAGTGTTTTCATTTCATTGGCAATTATTGATTCCAGACCCAGAAGGCACGGTATTACAAATCTTATTTTCATTATATAACCTCAAATTTAAAACAATTTAATATTTATATGAATAATCTTTTAACACAAAATTCTACCTGTTTTCTCGCAAATGCTCTTATATTCCTGTACTACGGAAAAATGCAAACCATTTGGCAAGAGATTTTTTCGTTATACGAATTTAATTCTCCGAATGCAATCTTTTTATATGCCGAGAGGGCTTTGGGCTGTATAACGGAAAAGGAGGCAAACCATTTGACGAGAGATTTTTTCGTTAGACAGTTTAAAGTTCTCGAAGGCTATATTCTTATATGCCGAGAGGGCTTTTGGCTGTATAACGGAAAAAGATCCGTCAAATCAGAGTAAGATGTTGGCATGCCGTGTAACGTGACATCCAAAATTAACTGCCACAGGCAATCCGGCAATGTGAGTCGGTGCGGTTTCAATGGCGACGGAAAGTGCCGTTGTGTCGCCGCCGAAACCCATTGGACCAACATTCGTTTCCTTGTTTATGCGTTCAAGAATTTCCGCTTCCATTTGAGCATAGAATTCATCGGGATTTTTCTCCGAAACACTTCGGCAAAGAGCCTTTTTAGCAAGGTATGCACACTGCTCAAAATCGCCTCCGATTCCGATTCCGAGAACGATCGGAGGACACGGATTGCCGCCTGCGGTTCTGACGCACGAAAGTACATATTCAATAATGTCCTCCCTGCCCCTCGCCGGGGTCATCATTTTAAGACAGCTCATGTTCTCACTGCCGAAACCCTTGGGAGCAACGGTGATTTTAACCTTGTCACCGTCAACAATGTGTGTATGGAGAACGGCAGGAGTGTTATCCCTTGTGTTGACACGTCTGAGCGGATCGCCGATAACGGAACAGCGGAGATAGCCGTTGACATAGCCGTCATGAACGCCCTTGTTTACGGCTTCGCTAAGGCTGCCGCCGACAAAATGCACATCCTGGCCTATTTCAAGGAAAACGACAGCCATTCCCGTGTCCTGACAGATTGGAATGTCAAGTTCCTTTGCTGCGTCAAGATTGGCCTCGATATCGCCGAGAACGCTCTTTGCAAGGTTGTTTCTTTCGCAATTTCGGCATTTACCGATTGTTTCGGCAAGATCATCCGGCAAAAACTTATTTGCCTTGACGCAAAGCTCTGCGACTGCCTCGCTTATTTTATTTACATCAATTTCTCTCAAATATATCACCCGAATGTTTCGATATTCCGATTATAGATCAGCCGCTGAGAGTTGTGCTACAATCATTTTCAATATTAACTTATTCTTTCCGGCAAGCTAATTAGCGGTTGCCAATATAAAAAACAGGAGCAGAAACCTGCTCCTGAAATAACCATTACAGCTTGTTTGTACCTCGACGGTTATATCCGCCGCCATGCTTGGAGTCACGCTTCAAATCCGACATTTTCTCGTCACTTACCTGCTTGAATTTTGCCATCATGCTTTCAAATGACTGAGGCTGATTGTCCGTGCTCTTGTTGCCCTGCCAAACGTTTGCCGCAGGTCTCCTCGGCTGAGTGGACTTCGGCCTTTGGGTTTTCGGCTGTTCAACTGCTTTTCGGATAGAAAGGCTTATCTTGCCGTCATCTGCTATGGAAAGGATTTTTACCTTTACCTGCTGACCGACCTTAAGATGATCCTTAATGTCTTTTACGAATTCCGTAGCGACCTCAGAAATATGTACCATTCCCTTTTTGCCGCCGTCAAGATCAACAAAGGCACCGAAAGACGTAAAACCGGTTACTTTTCCCTCAACTATTGAACCAACTTCCAACTGCATAAAATGCGTACTCCTCTTTTTTCCGAACCGTTAATCACTCACGGAGACGTCATAATAGACATGCTCGCCGGGCTTCACATATCCAAGCTCGTCTCTTGCGACCTTCTCAACGTATTCATCTATTTCACCGCCGTCAATGTGCTCCTTGATTCGGTTGTTTTCGGCAACCTGCTCATTGTAAGACGCCTTGACCTCGGCAATTTCAGCTTTGGTTTCTTTTATATTTCTATGTATGGTTATCAATGAAATGGCGAAATATGCGCACAAAGCAACTATGCAAAACGAAACAATAAAGCTACGCTTGCGCTTTTTCTTTTCTGCCATTTCAGTCACCTCGATTCTCTGTTTCATCACTTAACGGACGCACCGTTACGGATTGATTATACACTATTTCATATTGATTATGCAAGTCATTTTCCGAATTTTTTTTGCCTTTTGCGATATTTTTTTCTTTCTTTTTAATTTTTTCGGTAAAAACGGATACTCTGCGTCCGATATCGTGAAGCTTCGCAAGTTTTTTTCTGAGTTTTCTCAGCCTTTTTCTTATAAGATACGACATGAACGGGTCAATCATCTTAAAAGCGGCAAATCCTCCGAGTGCCTCGCCCGCCACCGCATAAAAAGTGACTTTGCCGTTGCATCGAACAAGGAAGAAGAAGAATGTCACGGTAAAAACGAAAAGTAAAAATATTATATCCCTCAAAAGAGTGAATTTTTTATCGCTTCCTGACAGCAAATAAAAAATTAATCGCAAAACTTCATAAATAAAGCCGAGGGCAAAGCCGATTCCGGCGGAATAAACTATTGTTAAAAGCTGCTCGGAGGATTTTGGGAGATATTCTATCATTTGAACACCCTGCTGAAAAAGCTGCCGCTGACCTTGGGGGCATTATAGCTGACCGAGTCAATGTTTCCGTCAACCGTCATATCGCCCGTTTCAACGGAAAGCCGACTGATTTTCAGTTCATGACCTTTAATCACAATTTCTCCGCACTCGCTTTGCGCAACTATACAGTCATCCTCATAGCTGTCAACATTTTGTATTCCCGTTGCACTCAGACGCTTCCTGTTTTCTATAACGATATCATGTATCAATGCTTCAGACATAAAAAACACCTCATATAAACATATGAGGTCGGCGCATAAAAAATACTTTAGTATTCAGTTTAAAACTTTGTACATCAATGCCGCATCGTCCTTTGTGGCATGTTCCGTAACCTTTGTCACCTGTATTTTGGTAACGTTTGAGCCCATTGTTATCTCGATAATGTCATTTTCCTTAACATCATAGGATGCTCTTGCGATTTTTCCGTTGACAAGGACATGCTTGGCATCGCAGACCTCATTTGCAATGGTTCTGCGCTTGATAACACGGGAAACCTTGAGATATTTATCCAGTCTCATATCAGATGCCTTCCTTTTAATTTTAATTGGATAAGGCAGGACAAAAGCATCTGTCCTGCCCGATACAATCGAAGTAAAAGAGAATTATTTAACAGCGTCCTTGAGAGCCTTGCCTGCCTTGAAAGCGGGAACCTTGCTTGCCGGAACAGTCATTGTCTCGCCTGTTCTCGGGTTGCGAGCCTGCTTCTCCGAGCGCTCTCTGATCTCAAATGTGCCGAAGCCAACAAGCTGGATCTTCTCACCGTTCTTGAGTGCGTCTGTTGTTGCAGCGATAACAGCGTTAACTGCCTTCTCGGCAGCCTTCTTGTCCATCTCGCCCTTAGCGGCTACTGCATTGATAAATTCTGTCTTATTCATTGTAATTCCTCCAGTTTTTTATTATGAAATCTTTGAGACTGCCGATGCACCACGACCTCCCAAAGCTATCATTTGCTAATTATTTCTGTTTGGCTTCATCCCAAAGCCTGTCGAGAGTCTCAATATCGGACTCATTCATGTCAATGTCTCGCTCCTTAGCGAGCTTTTCAACCGTTTTGAACCGGCTGACAAATTTGTCGGTCGCATCCGTAAGGGATTCCTCGGCATCCGTATCAACAAAGCGAGAAACATTGACCGCCGAGAACAGAACATCGCCCAGTTCTTCGTTAATGTTTGCTTTATCGTTATTTGCGATTGCCGCTTTAAGCTCTGAGATTTCCTCCGTGAGCTTATCGAGAGCACCGTTAACGTTATCCCAATCGAATCCCGCCTTCGCCGCCTTATGCTGAACTTTGGTCGCTCTCATAAGAGCCGGAAGCTCTCTCGGAATCGAATCAATCGCCTCCGAGGTTGATTTTTGGCCCTTGGACTTGCGCTTGATGGCATCCCAATTTGTCAGCACATCGTCAACGCCGTTGACATTCACCTCGCCGAAAACGTGGGGATGACGCTCTATGAGCTTCTTGCAGTTCTCGTCGGCAACATCGTCGATATCGAAAACACCCTTTTCCGCTTCGATCTGAGAATGGAAAACAACCTGCATCAAAACGTCGCCAAGCTCTTCACGAAGCATATCGGGGTCTTTCTTATTGATAGCCTCGATTGTCTCGTAGGTCTCCTCAATAAGATTTTTCTTGATACTTTCGTGCGTCTGCTTAATATCCCAAGGGCAGCCGCCCTCCGAGCGAAGGACACGCATAATCTCAACGAGATCGTAAATATTATATTTTTCTTTGAACTCAAATTTGTTTTTCATATCCATATTATTTTAACCTAAAAATCCACGTTTTTCAAGGGTTTCGGCAATTTTTTCTCCTTTTGGTATCATAAGAAGGTCATCCTTTGAAATTCCCTTGAAAAGAAGTATTGTAATGACGTATGCAATGACCGCCGCAATGACTGCAATTATCAAGGCTACGGTGTTTCCGTTTATCATGCTGTCGGGATCACCGAGACTGCCGAGGAACTTTCCGAATACAAGATTCGTCAGGAAAGCGACAAAAGCACTGATGGCCGAACAGATACACGGCTTGATGAATACGGAAGCGAAATTAATCTTAACCTCCGTAATTTTTATTATGCTGTACATATTTATAATAACAACAACAAGGTAGCATGCGATTGATGCGATAGGAGCACCGTTGATGTTGATGTGCGGATTGCCTATAAGAATGAAATTGAGAACAATCTTGATTACCGCTCCGACAACAAGCGATTTCAGCGGGATATCGGTTCTTCCGAGACCCTGAAGCATGCTTGTAATAGGTGAGGAAACGGCAAAAATGAATATTGTGCAGCCGTAAACGGCCAATATCGTTGATCCTATGCTCGCCGTTGCGGCAGGATAGAACATATCAAGAAGCGAATACGAAACCGCGGCGAGACCGAAGCCCGTCGGCAGGGAGATAAGCATCGTTACTCTGATAACCGATTCAACGGCCACCTTAATGCTATGACGCTGATGGTTGGCCCAAGCCGCAGAAAGCACAGGAATCGCACTGATTCCGAGCGCCATTGTTATTGTCGGAATAAGATTCTTGAAATCAAGGACTTCATTGTAAATGCCGTAAATATACTTAACTATCTGCGAATCGGCGACCTTCATTTCCTCGAATTCCGCACCGTAAAGGGAATAGATAACATCCGGAGCCTTTTCGACAGCATATTTGAGCCGAGCCTGAATTGTTGCGGCATCAATAAGATTTGTAATATTCGTAACAAGTGAGCTTGCCGCTATAGGCAAGGCTGTCATGACAATTATCTTTGCAAGGGTTTGGCTGTTAGCCGGCTTAGGCGAAGAAAGAAGCTGCGCCTTGGTTATGCCGTCGCCCTTTATCTTATGCCTTATAATAAGATAAATCAGACCCAAAACCGTGCCGGAGGTGACGCCGAGAACCGCAGTTGTTGCCGCATAGGGATAAATCGCAGCAAGGGCATCCTCTTTTGTTTCACGAATTGCTCCGAAAACCGGCTGACCGGCTTCAAACCTGGCAAGCTGACTTTTGAGAAGTGCATAGCTTGCACCGAGACCGACTATTAGCTTTCCGACAACCTCTATGACCTCGGAAATCGCTGTCGGGAGCATATTCTGCATACCCTCGTAATAGCCTCTGTAGGTTGACATACAGCAGCAGAAGAAAATCGACGGTGCAATCGCAAGCACGCAATAAACATTCTCGACATACTTGACAATGAACTTTGTATAAGGATAGGCAACGAGCATTAACAGAACCGTTCCGAGAATTCCCATCATCAGGAAGAGACGAGCCGAAACACGCCGTATCATTCTGACATCACGAAAATGTCCGAGCGAACGCTCCTTTGCCACAAGCCGTGAAACGGCAACCGGCAAGCCTGCCATTGAAATTGAATAAAGCGGAGTGTATATTTCGTAGGCGGTACTGAAATATCCGCGTCCAACCTCACCGATGAGCATGGAAAGCGGAATTTTAAACAGTGCTCCGATAACTTTGACGAGAATAGTGGCAACAACAAGTATAAATGCACCGCTGAGAAGCGACTGACTCTTTACGCCTGACTTTTCTTCAGCCATCGTATTTCCTCCCGTTCAAAATATATATAAGAAAGAAATTGTACTTTTTTGATGCCGCCGAAAAAAACGGCGGAATTTATTTTACCATAATATTACTTGTTTATCAATATATTTATTAAATATTTGTGAGAAGTAGGATGCAAAACGTTTTGCAATTCACTACCGTGCCGACATTTCACTGCCCCGGAGGAGAAACCCACGCTTAATTATAGCTTCTGCTGACTTTTCTCCCATAGTATCATGTGCAAAAAATCAAATGAACTCCCTAAGAAGTGAATCATTCGGCATTTTAGATATATCTATCGGTCTGAGCTTTGAAAAATCCTCTTTCAGCTGTTCGGCGAGCGGATAAAACCGACTGTCCTTTTCAACCGTATCAAGCAGTTCCACCGCCTCATTTCTGAAAATGCACGATTCATACGGGTGGAACGAATCTATTCTGTAGCGTGCGTTTTTTTCGTAAGGGAAGATGTATTTACCCTCGCCCTTGAGCACCTCGGGCCACTGGGAAAAGGTCTTTTCGACCGGCGTGTTTCTGTAATGATAGTCCCTTATCATTCGGCGGACAAGGCGAAGATTTCTCTTGCTGAAAATCACCCTGCCCTCATCGTCCGTAACCCTCGAAGAAACGCTGATATAAACCTTGTAAATATGGCTTTCGTCAAGTCCTTGGGTAATAACCGGATTAAGCGCATGCAGTCCCTCAACGATAATCACATCGTCCTTTTTCAGCTCGACGGTTCTCATTTCCTTTTTTCTTGTGCCGCTCATAAAATCAAATTCGGGCACAAGGGCTTCCCTTTTTTCTATCAAATCGGAGAAGTTTTTGTGAATCAGATCGATATCAAGAGCGTTGACGTTTTCAAAATCCTTGACGCCTTTTGCGGTCAAGGGAATATCGGCGGCATTGTGATAATAATCGTCAAGTGAAAGCGTATAGGCATTTCTGCCGCTTTGCCTTATTTTTTCGACAATTTTTCCTGCCGTCGTGGTTTTTCCCGATGAGCTGGGACCTGCAAGCAGAACGATATCACAGTCGCAATCGGAAATGAAATTGCCGACCAGCGAGGAAACAGAGCTGTCAAAGCCCTCCTCGGCAGACTCGATAAACGACTCAACATCCGAAGCAACGTTTTTATTTATATCATTTAATGTTCTGTGTGCCATTTTTGCTACCTTCTTATCTCAGCTTATCGTAAAACTCCTTTATTCGATCCTTACGCTCGGCAATTACGTCGTAGCGTGAATTATATTCATACGGGTATTTATAATTAAAAATTCTTTCAATATTTCTGCTGTACGGGTCTTTGAGCTTTGTGACCGCACCTGCACCGACGGCGAGCACCGTGTGGCACTCCTCCATCATGAAAATGTTGTAAAGACATTCGAATCCGTCCTTGCACCAGCCGACGTTTTCGAGATTGCCGAGTGAACGTGACTGTCTGTACATATAATACGGTTTATAGTACCCGGAATAGAACCGATTTTGAGCATATTCCAGCATTTTATTTGCAATTTCTCCGCTTTGAACGTCAACGCCGTGAGTAACGATGGTTGACGAACGCTTCAATGCGAGCGTATGGAGGGTAATATTCTCGGGATTCATGCTTATTGCACGGTCAACGGAATTGCAAAAACTCTCATATGTATCGTCGGTCAGACCTGCGATCAAATCCATGTTGATGTTGTCAAATCCGATTTCTCTCGCCTCATTGAAAACACGAACAACATCGTCAACCGTGTGCCTCCTGCCGATAGCCTTGAGGACGTCATCATTAAACGTCTGCGGATTTATGCTTATTCTTCCGACTCCCGCCGCTTTGATAACCTTAAGCTTTTCGGGGGTTACGGTATCGGCTCTTCCGGCTTCTATTGTGTATTCTCTTATATGCGAAAGGTCAAAATCATTATTTATCTCGTCACAGATTTTTTTAAGCATATCCGCCGAAAGAGTGGTCGGCGTACCGCCGCCCCAATAGATTGATTCGAGTCTCAGTCCGAGGCTGTTTGCGACCTCGGCCGTCTCTTTTATCTCCCTGCAAAGATTTTCGACATAATCGGGCAAAAGCTTCTTTGCCTGTGCTATCGAATGAGAAACGAACGAGCAATAATTGCACCTTGTCGGGCAGAACGGAATCGAAACATACAGGCTGAAACTTTTTTCATCGGAAAGCGACATTATTTTTTCTTCAGCCTTGGCTACGGAATAAGCAAGCTCGGTCTTTTTTTCGCAAACCAACAGCTTATCCTTGAAATACGCCTTTGCACCGTCATCGCCGTAATCCTTAATCAGCGAATTCATCAGCTTCGACGGTCTTACACCTGTCAGTATGCCCCATTTAGGCACATATCCCGTAATCTTGGAGAGAAGCGAGAACAGCAGAATCGCCATTTCTCTCTCGCAGTCGTCATAGTCGGCAACCGCTTTTTCTTTCTCCCCTATTGTTCCGTTTATATTGGCCGAAACACCGACAACATATTTGCCGCTCATTGAGGTAACAACCGTTATATCGTCAGCTTCGCCGGAATCATCATTTATGACACGGATCGTCTCATAGGGGAAGAAAACCCGACAAAGGTTTTCCATTTCATAATGAAATTTGTGATTAACGACCCTGAGTATCATTTGAATCTCCTCATATATCTGTTTCTTCTGCGTTCATATTCCATGGTCGTGGCTCTGTTGTGACCGGGATAAATCGTATATTCGCCCGGCATTTCATAAAGCCGCTTGATTGAAACATACATGTCATCGTCACTGCCGCCGAAGAGATCCGTTCTGCCCGTTGTCAGACAGAACAGAGTGTCGCCCGTGAAAAGTGTGCGCTCACTCTCGATATAGTAACAGACACTGCCCATTGTGTGGCCGGGAGTGTGCATAACGTTAAAATCAAGGCTTCCGAGGGAAATAACATCGCCCTCACCGACCGTGATATCCGGTTCGATATTCTTCTGAGTGTGCGGTGCAATGCTGAATGCAATACTCATCATCTCGTTGGTAAGGCAATCCGCATCTTTTTTATGAATTACAATTTTTGCCTCGGGGAATGCCTGCTTGAGGTCATAAACACCGAGGATATGATCTGCATGACCGTGGGTCAGCAGGATATATTTAACGTTTTTTCCGTTGAGTCTGTCAAGAAGCTCGGGCGTGCATTCGCCGCAGTCTACTATCGCCGTTTCACCGCTTACGTCGTCCGTCACAATATATGTGTTTGCACTGACAGGTCCCAGCACCATTGTTTCAACAGTCATTTTAATCCCTCTTGTTCCAGATAGTCGTGTCCATGATTATCGTAACGGGGCCGTCATTGTGAATTTCAACCTGCATATCCGCTCCGAATGAACCGTGCTCAACCTTCTTGATACCGTTCGCCTTAAGCTGCTCCATGAAATACTCATAAAGCTCGTTGGCATAGTCGGGCTTCGCCGCCGTTGTGAAGGACGGTCTGTTGCCCTTTTTGATATCTGCACAGAGCGTGAACTGAGAAATTGCAAGAACCTCACCATCAACATCAAGAATCGACATGTTCATTTTCTCGTCCTCGTCCTCAAAAATACGCAATTTAGCTATCTTTGCGGCAAGGATTTCCGCATCTTTCTTTGTATCGTCGGGAAATACGCCCAGAAGAACGTTGTATCCCTTGCCGATTTTTCCTATTGTTTCGCCGTCAACGGCAACCGCCGACGCTTTTACTCTTTGAACTACTGCTTTCATACTAAAACCTCTTAATTTAATACCTTAACTGTTTGAACGCTCAACGTCAAGAACACCGTTTATCTTCCTGAGCTTAGCCATAACGCCGTTGAGGTGCTCAATTCCGTTAACACCGATCGTCAATTCGAGCGACGCTCTGCCGTCCTTTTTGCTCTTGGTATTAATTCCGTATATCATAACACGCATATCTGCGATCATTTTTGAAACGTCGGCCATCAGTCCGACTCTGTCAAGACAAGTCATCGAAACCGTAGCTGTGAAATCCTCCTTAACAGAGCTGTCCCATCCTGCGGGAATCCATCTGTCCGGCTCGTCGGCAAGCTCGATAACCTTGGGCACATTTGTACAATCCCTCTTATGAATCGAAACGCCATGACCTCTTGTGATAAATCCGATAATTTTATCGCCCGGAACAGGACTACAGCACTTTGAAAGCTTGATAAGGCAGTTGTCTATGCCCTCAATAACTACGCCTTCCTGGCTCTTTGTGCGCTTCTTCTGCGAGGGCTTCGTTATCTTGATAACGTCCTCTTCAACAGGCTCGGGCTGCTTGAACTCCTTAACGTATTCGTCCTTTATATGCGGCATCATCTTGTTTAATGATATTCCGCCGTAGCCTATCGCCGCATAGAAATCATCGGTACTGTTGAAGCGCTGACGCTGTGCGACATCAAGAATGAACTTATCAAACTGCTGATCACTGAGCCTTATAAAGTTACGCTTGAACTCACGTTCAACCTCCATCTTGCCCTCAAGGATATTCTCCTCCCTGCGTTCTTTCTTGAACCATGAGCGAATCTTATTTCTTGCACCGCTGGTCTTGACAAATTTAAGCCAGTCACGGCTCGGGCCTTTGTTCTGCTGAGACGAAGTGATGATCTCGACTATTTCACCCGTTTTGACGACATAATCTATCGGAACGATTCTTCCGTCAACCTTTGCGCCGACCATTCTGTTGCCGACGGCCGAGTGAATGGCATAGGCGAAGTCAACGACGGTTGCACCTGCCGGAAGATTGATAACCGTTCCCTTGGGTGTGAACACAAAAACCTCCTCCTGAACAAGGTCGGTCTTTATTGTATTCACGATATCCTGCGGATTTTCGGAAACATTCTGACTCTCCAAAAGCTGGCGAATCCACGAGAATTTTTCCATCTATTTTTTCGGGAATTACAACATCCTTTTCATTGCCAACATATCTATTTATACATATTCCACCATTATAATCGGAAACCAAAAAATCTCCTGATTTGTACATTTTGCTAATATATTCTTCAATCTTTTTATCTACATCGGGAACCGGGAGACTATAATTATTCAATATGTTTCCACACCCGTCAGAATAATAATAATATGGAATATTCGAAAAAACAAGATTGTCTCCGTTTCGAGCCACCACTTTCTCATAACGAGGAACGTAAAATAAATATGCCGCCATGGATGTCAACATAAGAACTATTATTATGCATACAACAATTATCTTCTTTTTCATATGGCTTCTCCTACTTTAAGTATAGTTTATGATTGTATTTACATTCGAAAACAACCACATTTACTCAAGGTAATATACTCCCGGAATACACAATATTTTCAATGGCTTCTTGCTAAACAAAATTCCATTTACGGATAAATAATATGGGTTTTCTTTACTTATATTTATCGACTTTAAAGAATTCTTTTCGGAAATATAAAATGAATACATATCACCATTAACAAACCTCTTAACCGCCGGGTCATAGTATCTGCTCTTGAGGTAGTAGAGTCTTGTTTAGGTGAATTCAATTCGCATCTGCATGAGCTGCATTGACGCAAGCTGTCTACCGTTCTGCCATGTGAGAGTGAAGCCCCTGTATGTCAGCGGATTTCCTATCGCATCGTAGGTTATCGGCGTGTCGCCGTATGACGTCAGCTTGCTGTTTTGAGGGGATAATGTCGCAGTATATTATCCCCTCAACAATTAAGAGAAACTTTTAAGCAAAAAATACATGTTCATTTAAGATATTTACATGCAATAGCTATAGGAAAAAGAACCACTACTACAAAGCACATTATAAATCGAAAAGCATTAGCCTTTAACAAGTACTTTTTTCTATATTCACATAGATTTTCATATTCCTCTATTGAAATATATTTAGTGAGATAAATATAATAAAAAATATCCAACGCACCTTCAACTTTGCTTAATTGTTCGCCATTACCTTTATGAAATTTAGCATTACGATTTTCCAAAAAACTTATATCATTCCATTTCTTTCTTCTTCCATCTCGCCTATATTGCTCTGTAAGGATATAATATGTATATCCCTCTTTTTTTTGTGACTTTTCAAAAACCAATATACAATCAAGATTGATATCAACAATTTTATAATCATTTTCGTACATTCGATTTATATATTTAAAGAGTGAACATAGCCGTGAAGAAGCAAACGGAAAGAATTTATATATTCTACTTTCGCCCATTACAAACCTCCTTTTATCTATGTGTAAGCTTTTTCCAAATAAAATGCGCTTTGGAAACAAATGTAAGCATCAATTACATATTCATTTTTCCAATAATATGGTTGATTTCGTTTTTTAGCTTACAGCAGTCTTCACCGATTATGGTCAACGACAGATTAGACTCTCTGAAAGGCTTCATACATAAATTACTGCTTTTCTCAATCAAATTGCTTTAATGAAAATGTCTATAAATCAAGGACACCGGGTATAGTATTACAATAAAGAAATATATTATAAATCTCCGAACATTGACTCTGTGAATATATCTTTTTCTAAAGTCACACAATGATTGATATTCACTATTCGATATATTTTTGCTGAGATAAATATAATAATATACACCCACAAAAGCATCAAATTTTTTTATCTGCTCACCATTACCATCATAAAAGTCGATAATTCTCTCTTCAAGAAATTTTATATCGTTCCATTTTGTTCTCCCGCCTCTTGAAAAATGTTCTGTTAAAATATAATAACTGTACCCGCTTTTATTTGTTGTTTTTTCAAAAACTAGTATACACCCCCAATTTATATCAACGATTTTATATCCTTGTTCATACATTTTGTTTAGGTATTTTAAAAGCGAACAAAGTTTTGAAAAAGCAAAAGGGAAAAATTTATATATTCTTTGTTTATTTTCCATAATATTCGATCTCACCAGATTCATCTTCTTCTAAATTTGTTCACAATGGAACGGGCAGTCGAGACAATTGAACCTAAAACAGAACCCCATGCTTTAATCTTGTTTATTCTCTTTCTATTAGCTCTAATTAATTTTTGCCCCGTTTTAATTGTTCCCTTCACTTTACTTGCTGTTTTCTTAGATGTTATTCCTTTAATTATTTTATTTTTGCCCTTTGTAATAGCTTTTTGGGATTTTTTCACCACATCGTCAATCGCATTATCATAGGCTTTGCCAAATACCAAACCAGTAACTCCGGCATCAATTGTATCGACAGCGATTTCCCTCCAATCTACATTTCCCAACTCAAAATCATTATCGATCAAATCAATGCCTAAACTTGTAACCATCGTCAAGCCAGCATCAATACCAGCCGAAGCAAATACGCCTATCCCGGTAGCTCCTACTCCACCACTAATAGCTCCTGTAACAAGGCAAACAGCCGCCTTTGCAACATCTTTTTGGCTATGTATTCCGCCTTGTTCAATAACCTGTGTGGTTGCACTAAGCACTCCACTTACAGCTGCACCAATTACTATGTGCCAAAAATTTCCTTCGTCATCAGCACGTCCAACAGGGTTGTTATCACAATATGTAAAATAGTTTTTATCGGTAAGTGTCTCAGGCGATGTCGCAGAAAGAAGATCGTCATCCGAATTAACAAAACGTTTTACAGCCGGATCATAATAACGAGAATTTACATAATACAATCTCGTTTCCGTATCGTAGTAATAACCACGATAACGGATCGGGTTTGTCTCGGTTATGTTCTCCGTATCGGCTGATGTGGCGTTTTCAGTCACTTTGCCCCATGCGTCGTAGGTGTAGCTTCCGACCAATGTGCCCGAAGCGTTGTAGATTTGAATTACATCGCCGCGCCAATTACATACAAAATAGTAATCGTTTATTGTGCCGCTATTATCTTTATACCTGATTCCCGACGGGTTTCCGTCCGCATCGTAAAAATACCACAAAGCACTGCTGTCACTGATTGTTTCATACTGCAAGCGGTTGCCGACATAGTAATACTTGTGCTCCAAATCTACATTGGGAATAGTTTTCGATGTTCTCAGTCCGTCAACATCATAGGTGAATTCAATTCGCATCTGCATGAGCTGCATTGACGCAAGCTGTCTGCCGTTCTGCCATGTGAGCGTGTAGCCCCTGTAAGTCAGCGGATTTCCTATCGCATCGTAGGTTATCGGCGTGTCGCCGTATGACGTCAGCTTGTCCTTCCAGTTGCTGTCGCCGTAGGTATATGTCGTCGTGTCTGTCGCTGTAACGCCGCTCAGACTGCCCCACGTCAGCGGATAGACCTTTGTTGACAGGATATTTCCTCCGTTGTCATAATTATACACTTCTGTACAATTTTTTGCAAGGTCATCGGCACGGATAAGCTGATTTAATTCGTCGTAGGCGAACTGCTGCTGAGTTTCATACTTTGAATTTTCAATCGTCTTATCTCTGCGATTTATCTTAGTTATATTTCCGTTCGCATCATACTCATATTCGTAGATATAATTATTGATGTGTTCCCAGCCGATCTTCGTCGTTCTCGCCGGTTCACCACGCAACGAATAATTATAAACATACTGCAAATTTATCGGCGTTGACGTGTTAATAACAGTTGTGTTTCTTCTCAGAATTCCGTCGTAGGTATAGGTCGCTGTCTTGCCCGACGGATAGGTGTACTTTGATGCAAGGTTGTCCTTGCCGTATTCAAAGTTTTCGGTCACGCTCACGCCGCCCGCCGACGATGTAAGCCTTGAAACATTGTTATTGAGATCATAGCCGTACTGCGAGCTGTAAAGATTTTTCTTGCCGCTGTCCAAAACCTGCTGGCGGACAAGCCTACCTGTTGAATCGTAGGTATAAACGAAGCGCTGATTGTTGACTAAGTCTTCGTGAGAGTACAGATTTCCTGTTGAGTCATACTGCCATGTGAAATTCTTCGTTCCATTCTGCGAGATTGCGGAAATGTTGCCGTAATCATCGTAGGTGTAGTCAACATAATCGTTATTGCCGTACTTGACTTGCTTCAAATCGCCGTTGTTATTGCCGTAGGTATTCGTGCTGAGAACCTGCGAACCGACCTTGGTCTGAGTTACATTGCCGAAACTATCATAGTTGAACGAATAATTAAATCCGTTATGCGATATCGTTTTCAAACGATAATTGTCATAAGTGTAGCTGTTGATAACCTTTTGATTGTTTTGAGGGGACAATGCCGCAACATTATCCCCTTTCAAAATAAAATTTATTAATCCAAGCTTATGTTTTATAATCCTTTAAATCATTTGTTTAAAAAATCGTTTATACAATGCGATACAGCATATACCGATTCATTTTTTTTCTGACATTTAAGCGTTTTTATAAGCTTCGATTTGTCATTTGTGGATAGGGGCAAATCTTTGAAGAGATTTATTGCCAAGCACCTGTTTTTGTAATATTTGCTATGTATAGAGTTTAACAAATATGTCAAATAGCTTGTATTTCCCATAAGAAAGGCCGTTCGAGCAATACATATCTTAACCCATTCACTTTGTTCAATATCAAACTTTTGGGCAATAATTTGATCGATAATAGGATGTATTTCCTTTTCTTCTTTAAGATTGCAATACACATCTCCTATGCTTAAAAAAGCATATCCTCTAACCAAAACCGTTTTATCAGATATCATCTTCAGCAAATGCTTTAACACTTCTAATGAGTGGCTAAAATATAGTGAATCACAGGCTGAAGCTCTAATTATCCTTTCTTGATCCTTAAGCATTTCAATCAGTATTTTTTCAGTTTGTACACAATGAATTTGTGCAAGATTCTCACTGACTTGTAAACGCTCTTCAGAATCTCCATTAATTGCAATCGATTCGATTTCGATCCAAACAAGTTTATCATTAATATTTGAACAGATTCTTTCAAATAAATCATCAATATAGTCTGTCATATCAAACACCTTCTATCGTCTGATAAATATACACGTAACCTGTTTCTGCAATTTTGCCTAAAGGAACAAGCAAAAAGTCATCCACAACGCCAATTACCGTTGAGTCATTAGCAAGAACATAACCGGTTAAAACTATAGAAGCTGTTATCAAACTCACTCCAATCGCCAAATCAACTGAATCATCAAAGGAAAAATGGCTTGCTCTTTTTTGCTTATTACGTAAGCCCCTGACTTTTTCTTCCTCTTGGTATCGTCTTCTTTCCTTGCCGGGTAAAGATTTATCACGCGCTTTACTTTTAATCTCTTCATCGGAATATCCGCTTAATCCACTATCTCTTCTGTTCGTTGCTTTTTTGGACATAACTACATTTCGTTGAGTGGAATTATTTCCTTTGTTAGTGTTGCATGTGCAATCAATAGGCGGTAATCCATGTTCAAATCGTCTGAAATCTGCCATTGTTCCATTATATGGGCAGTTTCCGTTTGGATCTTTATTTATAGAAGGATTATTATAACAATAAGCATACAAGTTAAAGCCAACAGATTCCGTTGTACAAAGCAACTTATCGCCATTAACAAATCTCTTAACCGCCGGGTCATAGTATCTGCTCTTGAGGTAGTAGAGTCTGGTCTCTGTATCGTAGTAGTAACCACGGTAACGAATGGGGTTGGTTTCGGTTATGCCTTGCGTGTCGGCTGCTGTGGCATTTTCGGTTACTTTGCCCCATGCGTCGTAGGTGTAGCTTCCGACCAATGTGCCTGAGGCATTGTAGATTTGAATTACGTCGCCTCGCCAGTTGCAGACAAAATAGTAATCGTTGACTGTGCCGCTATTATCTTTATACCTTATTCCCGACGGATTTCCGTCCGCATCGTAAAAATACCACAATGCCGTATCATTGCTGATTGTTTCATACTGCAAGCGACTGCCGACATAATAATAATTGTGGGTTAAATCCACGTTAGTCATTTTTTTCGAGGTTCTCAATCCGTCAACATTATAGGTGAATTCAATTCGCATCTGCATGAGCTGCATTGACGCAAGCTGTCTGCCGTTCTGCCATGTGAGCGTGTAGCCCCTGTAAGTCAGCGGATTTCCTATCGCATCGTAGGTTATCGGCGTGTCGCCGTATGACGTCAGCTTGTCCTTCCAGTTGCTGTCGCCGTAGGTATATGTCGTAGTGTCTGTCGCTGTAACGCCGCTCAGACTGCCCCACGTCAGCGGATATACCTTTGTTGACAGGATATTTCCTCCGTTGTCATAATTATACACTTCCGTTCGATTTTTATCAATATCATCAACAACAATAAATATAATTCGTTTTAAACAATCCACATATATATGATTATCTTATCATTTTGTGACAAAAAAAGGAATAAGATTTTTGATAATCTCCATTATGAATAAATTTCAAACTGATTATTTGTAAGATATTACAATTTATAAATATATCAATTATTTTCTAACAAATTCAAAATAAAAAATCAATATAAAAAGCAAAAACGCACGAAAAAACCGCAAAAATGTACAAATATAATTATTTTATCGAGAGCCGAAACAAGACAGCCATGCAAGCACGGCGGTCTTATGTAAGTATTTACTTAATCAATGAAAGGATAAGCTTGATATAATTCCAAATTGTTGTCAACAAGAATTCAAGCAAGCTCGGCTTTTGAGTTTCGGGACTCTCCTGCTCCGGCTCGTCGCTCTTGACTTCAACACTCTGGTCAATCAGGTTAAGATATTCATTATATTCCGAAGATGTTTTGAGCAATTCCTCTGTCGGCTTCGTCTGATCAACACTCGAAAGAAGCAAGCCGGCCTGGTTGAGCAAGTCCACATCGGCCTGATCTATCTTTCCGTCATGGTTGCAGTCAGCTGCCATCCAAACAGCCTCGCCGACCTGCTCACGGCTGAGCATACCGTTAGCAATCATACTAACCGTAACAGCATCACGACCGTCATACCACCCATCACCGTTGACATCGCCGAAGAGAACAACAGTGTATGCATCAATTACCTCATCGTTTCTTGTAAGATACACAATCGAATCTGTGCCAAGCTTATCATATTTAAGCTCGCAGCTTTCGTCAGTAACTTCAATATAATTATCAAGTGAATTAAGGTTTGATGACAAGCCGGTAATTATTCCCGTAGCATAATCTATGCTTGCGGTAGAAACAGCATCAACACCTACAACCTTAACTGAGCAATAAGCTTTAAACTCACCGTCGGCAGAGGTTGCGACAACAATAGTGGTTCCTGCCATTTTTGCAGTTACAAGTCCATTTGAATCAACCGTTGCAATTTCCGGATATTTGCTTTCCCATGTTATATTTTTATTTTCCGCCGTATCCGGTTTTACCGTTGCGTTCAACTGCTTTTGACTGTTTCTTGCAATATAAACTTCACTTTCGGACATTTCAATGCCTGTCGCCGAATTTGTTACCGTAACTATGCAGGATGCAGTAACATCTCCGTCTTCACAATATGCAATGACTGTCGTTGTACCGGCCTTTATCGCCTTGACATTGCCGTTTTCATCAACCGCTGCAACCTTGGGATTTGTTGAAACCCAGGTAACCGTCTTGTTAAATGCTGCAAGCGGCATGACGGTTGCATAAAGCGTTTCGCTCGTTCCTGCCGGCATGGTAAGCTCGGTATCGGAAAGAATGATTGAAGATACATGCTTGCCGACCGTAACTGTACACGTTGCAGTATATTCACCGTCAACTGACTTAACCGTTATTGTTGCCATTCCGGGCATTTTTGCAGTTACAAGTCCTGTTTCACTTACAGTTGCGACCTCATCATCATTGCTTTTCCAAACTACATTTGGATTGTCCGCATCTGCCGGCGTGACACTCGCCTTGAGCTGTTTAGTTTTGTTTGGATAAAGAGCAATTCTTGTATCGGAAACAGTTATGCCCTTAACCGCATTTATTACATTTAACGTACAGCTTGCCTCAAAACCTCCGTCATTTGTTTTTGCTGTGATTGTTGTACTTCCTGTTTTTACGCCCCTTACAACGCCGTCCTTATCGACTGTTGCAACAGATGTATCCGAAGAAGTCCATTCCACGGTTTTATCACTCGCAACATCAGGATTAATATTTGCTTTTAACGCAATTGTGTTGCCGACATTAATCGTGATGTCCTTTTGGTCAAGGTCAACACCCTTTACCTTAACGGAAACGGTCACCTGACACTGTGCGATATAATCACCGTCATCGGTAATTGCCGTAATAATTGCCGTTCCGCTGCCGATGGTGATAATATTGCCGTTGTCGTCTACCGTTGCAACATCGGTTGAATCGCTTACGAAATGAACACCCTTGTTAAATGCGTTTGACGGATATACGGTTGCAACAAGCTGTGCCGTTTGACCGTACTCAAGCGAAAGAGTGGATGTATTAAGCGATATACTTTCAACCGCAATCGGCGCATAAACGACATCATATGTGTTGTTTGCGACAGACAGCTCCTCGGAATCCGTTGTAACATCAAGCTCAAATTTATTAACGCAGTAGCTGTTCTCAATTTTGAGATACGCCGCCGGAACCGAATATGTTACCGTTTTTATCTCGCCTGCGGCAACCGTACCGACGGAGAATGTTGAAAGCAAGGTCTTTGAAGCTCCGTCTATGACATTATACTTGACGCTGACATTTTTTGCGGTTTCAATACCGTTGTTAACTATCGTCGCCGTAATTGTTCCGTCTCTCGCAATTGACGCTTCTGCAACGGCAATATCCGTATAGCCGACGGTGACGGTCTTTGAATTGTTCGCATCGTTTACATCTCCGTCAACGCTTACACTTGCGGTTACGTCCTGCTTTGCAAAGCCTACCGGCAATGTGTAGTCAACGGAAAACTGCTTGCTTTCGCCGGGAAGAATCGTATCATACACAGGCTTTTCCGTCAGAACATTATTCTTGCTGTCCTTTATGAAAACGGAATACGAATCAATCGGAGTTGTTCCGCTGTTGATAACCGTTCCGTCGAAGGTAACGGTTGAGCCGACCGAAATACCGTCGCTGACGGACACCTCGCTCACTTCAAGGTCTTTCTTTCCGCTGATAATGTCGCAAACCATATCCGTTGTTGTGTACGGGTATGCGTCCTTATTTCCGCTGAGATTATCAACATCCGCAAGAACCGATATTGAGCCGTTGCTGTTCAGAATTGCATCATAATAGCCTATATGCTTGCCGTACTCGGTGAGGGCAACCGGCTTTGTGTATGTATTTCCGTTTTTATATGCAACAACAAGCTCGTTTTTGAAGCCGTCCGTTACAAGCGAAGTAACCGCCGTTGTATTTCCGTTGGTAAGAACACGGTAGTCATTTTCAATCTTAAGCCCCGTATTGTTGAGAGTGCCGCCGTCATATTCAAACAGCTCCGCTCCCTGAATCCAATAGAACTTGCCGTTCTGATATGATATTTCGCCCTCGTCAACCTCGTTGCTTGTCAGCTTTGTGCCGTTGACATATATTTCGCTGTCATTGGCGGTTGTAAGGTCGCCGTCCGCATCAACGGAATAAACGACCTTTATATTATCGCCTGCAAAACCGATCGAAGCGTCGGCAATTCCCTTTCCTGAATCAACTGTTGTGACGTCGCTCCATGCTCCGTCGGCAAGCGTTTTGTAATAAACCGTTGTGGTTCCGCTCTCAAGTGTATATTTGTTTTCGCTGTTTTCTGCCCATTCAACAGCAATCTTGCCGTCTTTCTCTGCTATCGAATAAAGCATCTGATATTTGCCTGCCGTGTCGATTGTAACGGGAGTGTTCCAAGTAGCTCCGTCAAACTCGGCATAAACAAGCTCGGTCTTATCGACAACATCCTCTATCTCATAGCTATCCTGCATAACCTCAGCGGCTCTCTGCCAAACTGCATAGATTTTGTTGCCGCTTGAGCAAACCTTAACGGGGAAATCGGCAAGTCCCGAATTGTTCACGGGGAGCGGAACGCTCCATTGATTGTTGTTATATATGCTGTAGTACAGTGTCGTTCTGTTTATATCCGACTTTGTTCCGTCATCATAAAGATAGAGAGCCATAACTCTGCCGTCATCAAGTTGAACAAGCTCCGGATATCCGTAAGGATATACCGAAGTATCGTTCAGATAATCGTTCCCTGTTACGGACGAAGTATGGAAATGCTTATTATCATTATAGCTTCGGTCAATGAGCTTCAGGTCGCTTTCGTTGATTGTGACAACATTTCCGTTTTCGTCAATTTCAAAAGAGCCGGCGGAAGATGTTTGGAATTGACCGAAATTCGGATACAATTCAAGGTTCGGAAAATTGGTTGACCATTTGTTTTCAAACAAAAATAGTGCTTTTGCTTTAATATAACATTGTGCGGAAAGATACGCGGAAAAAGCGTTTCTGAATGAATCGGCAGGAATTATTACAGCTCCTGTAATTTTACCGTCAATCCCGACTTCAATGCTCGCAAGATCTTTCATTAAAAGCTTCGCACCGACGCCTATTGTAGGCTTAAGGCTTAAGCTCAATTTTGTTGATACACTGAGCAAACCGCTTGATGTTTGTGATAATTTTAAATCTCCGCTGAATTCACCGCCGATTTTGAATGTGGCATAGCAAATGCCCGCAAAAGGAACATCGGTGCTGACCGCCGCTTCGGCAGTCACAATTATACCGCCGTCTTTAAGCACCATATTTCCTGTGGCATAGCTGAATTCCAAATATCCGGCAAATTTTATTCCGCAGCTGAAGCCCAAGCTGCCGTCTTCATCCTTTAAGAATCTTCTCAGCTTGTTGTACTTATTCAGTGCATTTTGATTTGAACCGCCGAGTGCGGATTTATAAAAATCTTTGAAATTTTGATAATCTTCGCTTCTCGCTGAATCAGTGTCAACGGAATAGCTTGAATTTACACCGAGAATGTATTTTGCGGTTTTATTCTTTGTGTCATTTTCCGTACTGACATTTACTTTCACAATGTCACTTAGTGGGATATTGATACCTCCGCTGAATTTAAATAACGGGAATGTTTTTCCGAGAATGCTAACAGTAGGACCTTTAATTTCATCACCGTTGAGATATAAATCCGCAAGCGCCATTGAAACCGGATTCGACTCCGAAGACAGGTTTATTGTATTCATTGAGTATGGATTCAGCTCATACAGTCGTAATGTTTGCGTTGCATAACCGTTCGCCGATATTCTGACGGCAGATGTGCTTGAACTTGTATCCGAGGTTCTGAACGAAGCTGAACCGTTGCTGCCGGCTTTGATTGTATCGCCCTCAAAAGAAATTGACGCACCGCTTACAGGCTGACCCGTTGTATCGTCAACAACTTTGATTGAGTAATTTGAGTTGGATTTAACTTTATATGAGGACGAGTTTAAGTTAAGCTTCATTGCAGGGCGGACGCCGCGCTGTGTAGATGCATACGCTCCCACATAAAGCCCATTATAGTTAATGCATCCCTCAACTTGTCCGTACTCATTAACCATCGAACAGTAACGGTCCATATTTCCCGAATAGTTCCTATATCCCGGAGTACGAAGCCACCATTCATAAGCTGGAGAATACATAGTGCCGTTTGCTTTTCTCTGTTCATTATCTTCCGAATTATCATATGTATAATCTTCCGATAATCCTTTACTTTTATCAACTACATCTGTCACCGATGGGATCCATACATTATCATATGTATCCGCTCCTCCATCCGTATTCCAATACCTCGGATTATTTTCATTAATTAGATGAGTATTTATAATCGCCTGCTTTTCATTTTTTGTAAAAGCAAAATTATAAAAATAATTATTAAGCCATGATCTTAATGTGCTTTGTGCCCATATACAAGAGTCGTTATCATCATACGGCTTACAATCAAGAATCTTTTTTGATACAACATATATTCCGTCACTTGCAACCGATAAAACTCGCCATTGAATAGGTTCATACTCAAAAATTCGCTTGCCTTCACGGTAATACAAATTTCCGTTATATGATATTATACCGTTTTCAGCCTCATCATTCTGCACAATTTCCGTTTTGATGAAACTGTCGGTTATCTCCGACTGCGGATAGCGTCCGAAATATAAGGTATCCCCAATCTTATATCCCCCTGCCGCCTGTGCGGTTGTGATAAAGTCGGCAATGCCGCTCAGCGGTGCGGCACACAAAACCATTACCGCAACAATAACCGCCGCAAAGGCTCTCTTCATAATCTTCTTCATCGTTCTTCCTCCTCAAAATAGCACAAAAGTAAAAGCCGCCGTGCCGCAGTTATCCTACCGCAGCACGACGCACCTATTAACAATTATTTCTCTCAAACTCCATTTTCAACAATCCTTTTTTCAATTTTATTTTCACAAAATGTATTTTACCACCACTTTCTTCATATGTCCATATTTTTATTCAAATTATTAGCTTTAGATTTATTCAAATTATAAGCTTTAGAAGATGCGTCAAATCTCAAATCATGCAAAAGCTATCAAAAATATTCATATATAAGGGGTTAGACAGCGAAGAATGCGACATAGAAACAAAATTGACTTTGATATTATAAAAAGTCCTTGTTCTGCTTGATTTCAAAAATCAGCCTTCAAATTGAACATTTAATCTCAGATTTGAAGGCTGTAAAGTTTTATTTGGCAATATATTTTACAAGTTTTTTAACATTTGAAACATTGTTACCGGTGGGGTCACTTGTGGCTTCATGATTGTGTGTATATCGTTCATAGGTGTAAGAATATTTTGGCTCTTGATAGTACCAACGAGTTCCGTATGAAGTCGGAACAGTTCGAGTATCATAAGGCAACCACATAGCATTAGAATTGCAACCTTCTCTTTTACAAGGACAACTGCCATACCAGTCATGAGTATAATATCCAGAAGAATATCCTTCACCCGCCGGATACCAATCTCCTTTATGTTTGTATATTGTTAAAGGCGTATCAAGCCAATCTGTTTCATGAAATTCGTATCCGTTTGTATAGCTGCTATCTTGCCAATCCCTTCCACCAATCTTTTTCATGTGGTAATATTTATACTGAGTTTTTGTTGATGTTACATACTGCTCACTTCTAACTTTTCTGCCATTACCACTTGGGTTTGTATACACCGGTCCAATCTCGGCATTATACCCGACAATTTTCCCATCACCAATCTGTGTCCAGCCTGACAAAGATGAACTCGAGCTTGTCTTAGTTTCACGCAGAGTATATGTCCACTTGGTATCAACAATCTTTGCTCCGCTCGGCATTTTTCCTGCCTCAATCCAGTCGCTTGTCGGATTTCCCTTCCAACGTGCATAAAGGGTTTGATTTGATGTAATCGCAACCCTAGTTGAGCTTGTATATTTATGATCTTGTGAATCATACCAGCCTGCAAAGGTGCAATAATTCTTTGACGGTGAATCAGGCAGTGTTTTGTAATAATTATCATATGTTACGCTAATATATGACGGTATATTTTTTCCGCCATTCGCAACAAGAGTAACCGTATACTCCTTTGCCCTCCATTCTGCATAAAGCTTATGGTCTGATGACGTTTCTACGCGGCTTCCATTCTTAATAATATCACCGTTAACACTTCCGAGATGCCAATTAACAAAATCATATCCTGTCTTTTGAGGACGTGGCAAATCACTATAAGTTGATTTATAATCCACAGCTATACGATCAACGGTTGAATCAAATGTTACAGTATATTTTCCTGCCGTCCACCTTGCATAAAGTGTATGGTCTTCCGATTTTTCAACTAAATTGCTCTTTGAAACATATGCAGTCCATGACTTCGATAAGTACCAACCCGAGAAGACATAACCGTCTTTGGTCGGTGTCGGGAGCTCTCCGTATTCCTTTCCGAGATACTTGGTTTCGCTTCCCGAACCGTTATTGTTATCCGCACCGTCATAGTCAAAGCTAACCTTTACCGGCTGAGGGCCCTTGCTTATATAAACAACGACCTTTTCGCCCTTGACATTCTGCTGACCTGCCTCGGGTACGGTTTTTATTACTTTTCCTTCCGCAATTTGAGAATCATAAATTCCCTGAATGGAAACATCGAAAAGCTTCAGAACATCTTTAGCCTCAGCTTCCGTAAATCCGCTGACATCGGCAATAGCTGCAGTCGGTTCGGGCGTTGCATATTGCAGAACAATTGCCTCCGCAGGAGCAATCTTTGTTCCCGATGTCGGATTTTGTTCAAGAACAGTATTTTCTTCAACGAAGTCCGTCTGCTTCGGCTCGACATTGATATTGCTGAATCCTGCTGCAAGCAAGGCATTTCTCGCCTCATCAAGCTTCATTCCGACAACATTAGGAACATCAATCGGTGCTTCGCCCTTAGAATAAACAATTACAATAGTAGCATTTTTTGCAACCTCTGTTCCGCTCTTTATAACTGTTCCGTTGTCTGTTTCAATTCTGATAATTGTACCCGCCGTCGGATACTCGGCGCTGTATTCCTCTTTTGTCCGAACATTGTATCCCTCTTCGGTCAAATATTCCTCAATCGTTCGACCTTCAATAAGCTGATCCTTGCTCAATCCGTCAAACGTATTCTTAAATTTAAGGCTTGTACCGTCAGCGGATTCTTCAAGCTTATAATCCTCCTCGTTGCCGCCGCTATAATTATAGAATACCGCCGAACCTATTGGGACAAGCTCGTTTTCCAACGGATTTTGAGTAATAATTATATCCAATTCTTCACCGCTGTCTAACTTCTTGACACCCTTTTTAAGCCGGAGCTCCTCCTTTTTAAATTCGCTCATGCTCTCAGCGGAATCAATATTTTCACCTACAATTTTCGGAACCGAAACAAATCCGTCTATCTCTGCATTGAACATAGACTTGAAATCAATTACACCAGTCAAAACAAGTATGCCAAAGGTTATCAGCAATGCTGCCGCTGACGGTACAAGAATTTTAAGCCAAAGCGGCCATGAATAAATATCAATTTTTTTAATTTTACCGCTGCGTCTTTTTGCAGGCGGATCGGCATAAAGCTCTTGAATAAACGTTTCAATATCGGGAGTTCTGTCTTCAATTCGTACGTTCATGGCGTTAAGAATCGCCACCTCACGATTACGAGAGATACCTTTAACGATTTTATGCGGCTCTATGAGTATATCTTTATTTTGATTCTCGTATTTCGCCCGCCTTTCCATTGCATCGGGCGGAGTTTTACCTGTTATCATCTTATACATTGTTGCCGAAAGTGCATAAACGTCCGTATAGGCACCCTGGTCTCCCCTGCTTCTGTACTGCTCCTCCGGAGAAAAGCCCGGCTTAATAATAACGGTAAGACTTCGGCTGTGTGAAGTAGTCGCATACCTTGATGCGCCAAAATCTATCAGCTTTATTTCACCGTCTTTTGTGAGGAAAATATTGTCGGGAGCGATATCACGGTGTAATATTCCCTCTGCGTGCACGACCTGCAAGGAACGCATAACCGGCATCAAAAGATTAACTGCCGTGTCCTCGTCCATAACTCCGTTTTCTTCAAGATACTGTTTAAGCGTTATTCCGTCAAGATATTCCATGATTATGTACGCGGTTTCATTTTCTTCAAAGCTGTCAAATATCTTAACAATACCCGCTTCATTCTGAAACTTTGCAAGCCTTTTAGCTTCATCGACAAATTTTTTCATACCGTCTCTGAATTGCTCACTTTTTTCTCCGTTGAAAACCGAAACCTTTGTCTGACCCGGCATTCTTGTTGAAAACTCTCCGGGCAGATACTCCTTAATTGCAACCTTCTGTTCCAATTTTTCATCCCAGCCGATATATGTAACGCCAAAGCCGCCATAACCTAAAACCCTTCCTATTATGTATCGGTTATGAAGCTTAGAACCGGGAGTCATGTGTATTGCTTCTTCAGTTTTATTGTCGTTTACATATCCACAATGCGGACAAACATTGAAATTATCATCGTATGTTTCCATACATCCTAAGCATCTTTTGCTCATTGTTATTTCTCCTCAAAAATAAATTTTGAATAATTTTCCTTTATATTTGCAAAGCTCTGTCCGAGTGCCTCAGGATTCACCGTAACATTTTTTGAACAGATTTTTGATAGATAATCGGGTTTCATCATATATCTCATAAGCTTCTCGGCTGCCTTTTTTTGCTCGGGTGAAGCAGTTTTTGAAATACTCCATTCATAGGTAAACTCACAATTTACTGTATCCTGATCCGTATAAAAGCACCGGGTGTCCAAATGATCACTCTCATCAAAATTCAGCTTGTTGATTTCATACCACTTTTCGGAGGAGGAAAGGAAAACCGTATTAGTAACACCGTCTTTAGCTCGCAATGCATCCAAAGTCGTTTCTGTATACGAATAGGGGGTCTTCATATACTCGGACATATCCTGATCAACAAAGAAATTATATGTTGCAAATTCATCAAAACCATTGGAAAGCTCTATTTGATTTTCACTTTTGCTGTCACCCAAAACAAAGCCAAGCGGTACGTTAATTTCTAACGGTATTTTACGTT
>OKSC01000569.1_pt1 | contig 42669 bp, 37 predicted proteins | sample 1601161 | NCBI WGS metagenome assembly OKSC01 (sample SAMEA3541552, study PRJEB24748) | human gut metagenome | biome: human gut; feature: human-associated habitat; material: faeces | place: China | collected 2012 | reverse complement strand
AAACTCCGGATACTCCATCGTCGCATTGCCCGAGGCGCTGTCCGATATGGCGCGCATCACGGCAAAGGGCGTGCGGTTGACGTAGGCGACCTGCGCCACGGCAGCGCCCTCCATCTCGCAGGCAATCGCCGAGAAGGTGTCGGCGATGAACCGCTTGCGCGCGCCGTCGGCAAGGAACTGGTCGCCCGAGGCGATCGTGCCGCAGAGCGTCCTTGCGCCGACCTTGTCGGCAGCGGCGCAGAGGCGCGCGACCGCGTCCTTGTCCGCCTCAAAATAGATCTTATTGATGCCGGAGACCAGCCCGACGGGATCGCCGATAGCGCTGGTGTCCATATCGTGCTGCACAAGCGAGGTTGCCACCGCGATGTCGCCGATGGACAGCGCGGGCGTGAGCGTGCCGCCGACGCCGCTGTTGAGCACAAGCGACGGGGCATAGCGCAGGATCATCACCTCGGTGCAGATGGCGGCAAAGACCTTGCCGACGCCGCTGACCGCCATGACAACTTCCTTTCCGTGTAAGACACCGCGTGTAAACTCGATGCCGCTGACCGTCTCGCAGACGGGGGACGTCAGCGTCTCGCGGATCGCGTCCGCCTCGATCTTCATGGCGCAGATAATGCCGATCATGTTCTTCCTCCGTTAATTTGCAAACTGTGCGTTCCAGAGCGTTGCATAGAAGCCGTTCTTCGCAAGCAGCTCCTCGTGCTTGCCCTGCTCCACGATGTGGCCGTCCCGCATGACGAGGATCCTGTCCGCTTCCCGGATGGTGGACAGGCGGTGGGCGACGATAAAGCTGGTGCGCCCGCGCATCATGGTGTCGAACGCCTTCTGAATCTTGATCTCCGTTCGGGTATCGATGGAGGAAGTCGCCTCGTCCAGAAACAGCATGGGCGGCAGGCACAGCATCACCCGGGCAATGCACAGCAGCTGCTTCTGTCCCTGAGAAAGGCTGCCGCCGGACTCGCCGATAACGGTATCATACCCCTGAGGCAGACGCATGATGAAGCTGTGGGCGTGCGCCTGCTTCGCGGCGGCGATGATTTCTTCCTCAGTCGCCTCCGGCTTGCCCATGGCGATGTTCTCCCGGATCGTCCCTGCTTTCAGCCAGGTATCCTGAAGCACCATGCCCACACTCCTGCGCAGCTCGCCCCGGTTCATTTTCTGGGTATTGACCCCGTCGAGAAGGATTTCGCCCCCGTCCGGGTCGTAAAACCGCATGAGAAGGTTGATAAAGGTAGTCTTTCCGCAGCCCGTGGGGCCGACGATGGCCACCCGCTGGCCGGGCTTGACGGACAGGTTGAAGTCCCCGATCAGGGGCTTGTCCGGCGTGTAAGAGAAGCGAAGGTCCTTGATCTCCACTGCGCCCTCCACCTTTTCCGGACGTTCCGGATGCTCCGGCTCCGGGGTGCGTGCCGGGGCCTCGATCAGCTCGAACACCCGCCCCGCGCAGGCCAACGCGTTCTGCAGTTCCGTCACCACGCCGGAGATCTCGTTAAAGGGCTTGGTGTACTGGTTGGCGTAGTTCAGGAAGCTGGTGAGGTTGCCCACGGTGATGCCGCCGGAAATGGCGATCAGCGCACCGCTCATGCCCACGCCCGCATACACCACGGAGTTGACGAACCGGGTGCTGGGGTTCACCAGAGACGAGAAGAAAATCGCCCGCAGAGACGCCATTTGCAGCCGTCCGTTGATCTCGTCGAACTGCTCCATGGACGCCTTCTCATAGCCGAAGGCCTGCACCACCTTGATATTGCCGATGGTCTCGTCGATCAGGCCGGTCTGCTCGCCCCGGGTAACGGACTGGAGCTTGAACATGGAATACGTCCGTGTCGCAATGAAATTCGCCACCAGCAGCGACAGCGGCGTAATGCAGACCACCACCAGCGCAATGCCCCAGTGAATGCGGACCATGAAAACAAGCGTTCCCAGAATGGTCATCACGCCGGTAAACAGCTGGGTAAAGCCCATGAGCAGTCCGTCGGCGAAGGTGTCGACATCGGCGGTCACCCGGCTGACCACATCGCCCTGCGGCTGCTTATCGAGATAGGAAAGGGGCAGCACCTGAATATGCCGGAAGGCTTCGTTCCGGATGTCCCGGGTAACGCCGTAGGTCATGTGGTTGTTGATCTGATTCATGAGCCACTGCGCCAGCGCCGCCACGGCGGCGCAAATCGCCACGTTGCGCAGATAGCCCCACATGGCGGTAAAATCCACCCGTCCGGCATCGATAATGCAGTCAATGGCATTTCCCACCAGAATGGGGATATATAAACTCATGACCACGTACAGCGTCGCCAGCAGCAGCGACGCGACCAGCCCCACCCAATAGCGCCGGATGCGGCGCAGTACCTTCCGCAGGATCGCCATCTGATTAGCCATTTTGCACCGCCTCCTTGGGAAACTGGGAATAGTAGATTTCCTGATAAACCGGGCAGGATTCCAGAAGCTCATCGTGGGTACCCTTGCCCGCCAGAACGCCGTCGTCCAGCACCAGAATTTCATCCGCATACCGCACGGACGCCGCTCTCTGGGAGACGATGAAGGTCGTCGGCGGATCATCCATTCTGCGGATGGCCATACGAAGACCCGCGTCGGTAGCATAGTCCAGCGCGGACGCGCTGTCGTCCAGAATCAGGATGCGGGGCTTCCGAACCAGAGCACGGGCAATGGTGAGACGCTGGCGCTGGCCGCCGGAGAAGTTGACGCCCCCCTGTTCCACGGGTGCGTCCAGTCCGTTTTCCTTGCCCTCGACCACTTCTTTCGCCTGTGCAACGGTCAGCGCTTCCCACAGATCACTGTCTGTGGCGCTGGCGTTGCCCCAGAGCAGATTCTGCCGGATAGTGCCCTTGAACAGCACCGCTTTCTGGGGAACGACGCCGATGGCCTGCCGCAGGGACGTCAGGTCATACGCCGCCGTCTCCACGCCGTCCAGCAGCACCTTTCCTCCGGCTGCGTCATAGAGCCTCGGAATCAGATTCACCAGCGTCGTCTTGCCGGAACCGGTGCCGCCGATGATACCGATGGTCTGCCCCGGCTGGGCGGTGAAGGTAATGTGCTCCAGAGAGGGATTTCCCGCGCTGTCATACCGGGCGGTCACGTCCCGGAACTCCACCTGTCCTTTCAAATCCGCAGCCGTGCGGGTGCCGTTTTCCTGACCCGGCTCCAAATCCAGCACAGACGCCACCCGGTTCCCGCAGGCGACGGCCTTGGTGATGGTGATGATCAGGTTTGCCATCTTGATCAGCTCCACCAGAATCTGGGACATATAATTGTAGAGGGCAATGACCAGTCCCTGTGTCAGCACGCCGCTTTCCACCTTCAGCGCACCCACATGCACCAGCAGCACCACCGCCAGATTGATGACTACATAGGTCACAGGGTTCATCAGGGCGGAAATCCGTCCTGCGGACAGCTGCCTACGGGTCATGTCCTCCGTTTTTTCCTCAAAGGACGTAACCTCCGCGTCCTCCTTACAGAAAGCCCGCAGCACCCGAACGCCCGTCAGATTCTGCCGGGACGCGGAGGTCACGCTGTCAAGGGACGCCTGCACCCGCCTGTACATGGGCATGGTGATCAGCATAATGCCGAAAACGATGATGCACAGCACCGGAATGACCCCGGCGAACACCAGCGCCGCCTGAAAATCGATGGTAAAAGCCATGACCATGGCGCCGAACACCACGAATGGCGAGCGCAGCAGCAGCCGCAGCGTCAGGTTCACGCCGTTCTGCACCTGATTGATGTCGGAGGTCATCCGGGTGATCATGGTGGATGCGCCCAGCTTATCGACCTGACTGTAGCTTAAGTTCAGAATATGCTCCAGCACCGTATGCCGCAGCCGTGTGGAAAAGCCCACCGCCGCCACAGCGGAAAAATACTGCGCCGTCACCGAGCTGGCAAGCCCCACGACGCCCAGTCCGATCATGACGGCGCACATTTTCACAATGTAGCCCCCGTCGCCGCTGCCGATGCCCTTATCCACGATACTGGCCACAACCAGCGGCACCAGCAGCTCAAACGTGGCCTCCAGCAGCTTGAACAGCGGCCCAAGGACACATTCTTTTTCATAGCCCTTCAGATATTTGAGAAGTTTTTTCATACGCTCACCTCATAACGGCGTCATTATAACACCCTTCTTGCCGGAAAGCAATGTCGTGTCGCATAAAACGGGGCGATTTGTCAGCGCCGTTCCCCACCTACGCCGTGGAAATCGGTGGTTTGTCTGAAAAAGCAGTTGACAATTTCGCGGATTCCGGATATAATGAACGGGCTACAGAAATGCTAGTGTAGCACAGTCGGTAGTGCATCTCACTCGTAATGAGAAGGTCGCCTGTTCGAGTCAGGTCACTAGCTCCAGAAAACCGCCGCTTTTATGATAAAGCGGCGGTTTTCTTGTGTAAAAAGTTACGCAGCTCTTTCGGCCATAGATTTTATCCCGTCATTTTTCCGTCAATAACAAATTCAACCCGTACAGCCGCAAAACTGTGTCCGAATTTTTTATGCTTTTTCTCTCAGCAGTCTGGGTTTTGGCATCAGGAGATCATCAAGCATTTCCGACGGTCGAGCCTGCGCTTCTTTCACGAGAGAGACCTCCTCATTATCGTAGTTGTGTGGTCGGCAAACCACTTCCGCTATAATGGGGAGTTTTTTCCCTGTCTGCTTTACTCCTCGCTGGAAGCTATTCTTTTGCCCCCGGCATAGCTGGGGGTTAACTTTGGTCAGCCAGGACGATAGCGCTGTCCGCATTATGCGGACAGCGCTATCATCATGTTTATTACCATCAGAACCGTCAGAACGATCACACCGGCACTGAAAAAGAAGCATTTCAGGCACCGGCGGTCGATCCACTCGCTCTGGATGTACGCCCGGATACGGGCACGGTTGGCGATCAGAATTGCCACCGCCGCCGCGAAAAATCCGGTGAAAATCGTCAGCTCGATCACCGACGCCGCCACTTCCGGAAGATTTGTCGTCAGACGGCTCAGAAGGTCTGCCAGCACCAGATTGTTGAAGATATGGAGCACCATGGACCAGCCGACGGAATACTCCATCGCCACATATCCCAGCACCAGTCCCACCAGAAACGCGTAGGGCGTTTGCAGCAGGTTCCCGTGGAACAGTCCGAACAGGAACGCGGAACCCAAGATGGCAAACCGCTTGCCGTAGGGCCGCAGCGACCGCAGGACGAAGCCCCGGAAGATCAGCTCCTCCGAAATGGGTGCCAGAAACGATGCGTACAGGAACATGCTGACGGTGTCCGAGCTGCCGGAAACGGCATCCAGCGTCCCGGTGGCAGACCGGCCGAAGCAGTTCATCACCAGCTCAAGAAGATTGATCCAGACAAAATTCACCATCTGCGTTCCGGCGCACAGGCAAACCATGCACAGCAAAGTTCCCGGTTTCATGGGTTTTTCCCGTCTCAGCACTTCTCCGCCCCAGAATTCTCTGCCCTTCCATGCGTACAGGATCACCAGAGCGACGGCCACGGCGGCGATGTACCCCCATGCGTTTCCGATCAGAGCGGACACGTCCGGGACATACTGATCGTTTCCCTCTATGAAAGCATTCAGGTATCCCGCGATCACATCCCGCAGCATCGCCACGGAAACCAGAATGTTCATCAGGACATAGTATCCCACCAGCGTCCAGCCAACGGGGCTGAAACGCTTACGGAGCCATTTGTTGATCTGTTTCTCGTTCATAGTTTTCCTCCATAATGATTGTCTCCGCCGTCATAATGCCGTCGATGGCCGCGGACATGATGCCCCCGGCGTAGCCCGCGCCCTCTCCCGTGGGGTACAGCCCCCGAAGGGAGGACTGCCGGGAGGAATCCCGAATAATCCGCACCGGGGAAGAACTGCGGGTCTCCGGCGCGGTCATCACCGCGTCCGGGTCTGCAAAGCCTTTCAGCTTCCCGTCCAGCCGGGGCAGCGCCCGGGCAATGGCGTCGGTAATCTTCCCGGGAAGCACGTCGTGCAGGTCGCACCAGGTCACCCCCGGACGGTAAGTCGGCGTTACCCGTCCCGCACCGTCACTGGGTCTTCCGGCGAGGAAATCCCCCACTCTTTGCGCCGGGGCGCGGTAGCTGCCGCTGACGCGGTAGGCGTTTTCCTCAATCTCCCGCTGCCAGCGCATTCCGCCGAGGTTGCCCTCGTAGGGGAAATCAGCGGGATTCACCGTCACCAGCAGTGCCGCGTTGGCGTTTTCTCCGTCCCGGTCGGCATAGCTCATGCCGTTGGTGACCACCCGGCCTTCCTCGCTGGCCGCCGCCACCACATATCCGCCCGGACACATGCAGAAGGTATACACCGTCTCCCCGTCCAGATGCTCCACCAGCTTGTAGTCCGCCGGGGGCAGGGCGGGATTTTCGCCGCCGTATTGGGCAATGTCGATGTCCCGCTGCTTTTGCTCGATGCGCACGCCCATGGCGAAGGGCTTCGGCTCCATGGGAACGCCGGAAGCGTCCAGCATTTCAAAGGTGTCCCGGGCGCTGTGTCCGATGGCCAGCACCGCCCGGTCGCAGGGAATGACCGTCCCGTCGGCGATTTTCAACCCGGTCAGGCGTCCGTTCTCCGTACACAGGCCGGTGACCTGCGTATTGAACCGCACCTCGCCGCCCAGAGAGATGATGCGTTTGCGCAGATTCTGCACCACGGTCAGCAGCACGTCGGTGCCTACGTGGGGCTTGGCGTCATAGAGAATATCCTCCCTTGCCCCAGCCGCCACGAACTGTTCCAGAATCCAGCCGATTCTGGGGTTGTTGACCCCGGTGTTCAGCTTGCCGTCGGAAAACGTCCCCGCGCCGCCCTCGCCGAACTGGACGTTGCTTTTCGTATCCAGCTCGCCCGTTTGGAAGAATTTTTCCACCTTCTCGTGGCGGGACTCGGCATCCTCTCCCCGTTCCAGCACCAGCGGCTTCCAGCCCGCCAGCGCCAGAATCAGCGCGGCAAACATCCCTCCGGGGCCGAAGCCCACCACCACCGGGCGTTTCTCCGGCGCTTTGGCGGATTTGGGTGGACGATAACGGGTCGCCGGGGCGATGGACGCCCGCTTGCAGCCGCATTGTTTCAGAATTTTCTTTTCGCTGCCATCCACCGTCACGTCGATGGTGTAGATAATGCGCACGTTGGGCTTTTTCCGGGCGTCCACACTCCGCCGGACGATCCGCACGCCGCGGATTTTGGAGTTGGGGATGCGCAGCATCCGCGCCGCCTCAAAGGGAAGCTGGTGGGCGCTGTGTTCCGGCGGCAGGGAAATATCGCTCAAACGGATCATGTGTTGTCCCTCCCGGCGCTCTGTCCGGCCAGACGGCCGGAGCTCCACGCCCACTGTAAATTATAGCCGCCGCAGTCGCCGTCAATGTCTAAGACCTCTCCGCAGGCGTAAAGCCCCGGAACGAGGCGGCTTTCCATGGTCGTTTCATCAAATTCCGACGTGAGAATGCCCCCCGCCGTCACCTGGGCGCTGTCCATGCCCATAGGTTCGGTCAGATGTACGCTCAGCGCCTTCGCCGCATGGGCGGCCTGACGCAGCTCCTCGTCGGAAAGGTCGGAAACCGCCCCGCCCGCGGAAATCCCCACCGTCTGGGTCAGCACCCGGCCAAGGCGGTTGTGGAGGATTCCCGTGAACAGCTCCGAGACGGGGAGATTGGTCGTTCTGCGCCGTTTTAGTTCGGATATCAAGGCGTCCTCTGCCATATCCGGCAAAAAATCCAGCCGGCAGAGCCACTCGCCGCCGCCCTGGCAGACGTCCCGGGACACCTCGAAAATCACCGGCCCACTGAGACCGTACTGGGTAAATTGCAGCTCCCCCGTGCTTTCGGAAAACCGCTTTCCGTCGTGTAGAATGACCGCATGGCAGTTGGCGCGGACGCCTTTCAGGCTCGTAACCGCGTTCCAGCTGCTTTTCAGCTGCACCAGCGCCGGACGAAGCCGGGTGCAGCTGTGGCCAAAGCTCCGCAGAATTTGATAGCCGGACATGCTGCCCCCCAGCTTCGTCCCCGCAAGGCCGCCGCAGGCGACGATGAGCCTGTCGCACTCCACCGTCTCATCCCCGGAGACAATGCGGAAGCCGGAAGCCGTTTTCTTCACTTTTTCCGCTTCAAATCCCAGCTTTACCGTGATATTCGGATTTTCCAGCGCGAACCGCAGCACATCCACCACGGAATTTGCCTGATCGGAATAGGGGTACACCCGCCCGGAATCCTCCGCCACGGTGAGAAGCCCCAGACTCCGGAACCATTCCAGCGCCGCCGTGGGTGGAAACTGCCTCAGCGCATAGTCGGCAAACCCCGGATTTTCCCCGTGGTAGCCGCCGGATGTCCCGTGGAGATTGGATAAGTTGCAGCGCCCGTTGCCGGTGGCCTGAAGCTTGCGCCCCACTCTCGCCTGCCGCTCCATGAGGACGACCTGCCCGCTTTCGTTTTCCGCCGCAGCCAGCGCCGCCGCCATTCCCGACGCCCCCGCGCCGATGATTCCTGTCACCATGTCCGATTCCTTTCCGCCCGAGGGCGTTCTTTTCCCCTATTATACTCTACCCGCCGCCGTTATACAAGAAAAACTTCTTTCCACATGGCAAAAGTTGTGGTATAGTACCATTGGTGATCGCATGGAACGAAGCAACATTGAAAAAATCGCCCAGTCCGCCGAGGATCGGCTGCTTCTGGCGAAGCTCTGGGACAAAATTAACGCGGGAATGCGGAAGAATATCCCCGCCGCCACCTGCTTTCTCTCCCCCCGGGAGCTGGAAATGGCAAAATATCTCTTCGGCGAGCAGGAAAGTCTGTACGCCTTCGGCGGCTACGAGGACGCGGAACGAAAAATGCTGATTTTTCTGCCGGACTATCTGGACGAAGCCAGTCTCTACGGCGAAGACAGCCCCTGCGTGTGTCTGCGCGCCGCGTTCTTTCAGGGGGACAGCCCCAGCCACCGGGACTTTCTGGGGGCGCTGATGGGCGCGGGCGTCGGCCGGGAGACGGTGGGCGATATCTGCGTGGACAAGGGCAGCTGCGACTTTTTCGTTATGTCGGAGATTGCCCCCTATTTATTGCAGACCTTCACCTCCGCCGGGCGGACGAAGCTGCATTTGCGCCAGATTCCCCTTTCGGGCGTCCACATCCCCGAGCCGGAAATCAAGGAGATCCGGGACACGCTGGCGTCGTTACGGCTGGACAGCGTTGTATCCTCCGGCTTTCGCATCGGGCGGAGTCTCGCCGCCCAGTACGTGAGCGCCGGAAAGGCCGCCATTGACGGTTTTCCCTGCGAGAAGCCGGACAAGCCCGTCCCGGAGGGCGCGAAAATCTCCGTCCGGGGGCTGGGAAAAATCAAGCTTGCGGCCATCAACGGCCGGACAAAAAAGGACAGAATTTCGGTGGTTATCCACCGGTATGTGTGAGGTTTTACAAAAAACATGAAAATGGACGAAGTGATCGCCAGAATCAATGTTCTGGCAAAAAAGGCGAAGGCCGAGGGTCTGACCCCCGAGGAGCTGGCAGAGCGGGACAAGCTGCGGCGAATCTACATCGATTCCGTTAAGGCCAATCTGGTAGGTCAGCTGGAAAACACCTACATCATCGGCACCGACGGTGTCAAGCGGAAGGTTGAGAAGAAATCCTGAGCGGCGTGGCTAAAGCCATGCCGTTTTCCAACAGTGGAGCAGACTGCGTTATTCCGGAACAGTTTTTCCACTTCCCTTTCTCCCAAAAGTCTGCTATACTGTAGAAAAAGGACTACTAGGAGGCAGTATATGGAATTTCTGCCCATTACCAGACGGGAAATGCTTGACCGTGGGTGGGACGTCTGCGATTTTGTGTACATCATCGGCGACGCCTACGTCGATCACCCGTCCTTCGGCCATGCCATTATCAGCCGGGTTCTGGAAAGCCACGGCTACAATGTGGGCATCATCTCTCAGCCGGATTGGAAAAATCCCAAGTCCATCGACGTTTTCGGCCGTCCCCGGCTGGGGTTTCTGGTCTCCGGCGGCAATATGGACTCCATGGTCAACCACTATTCCGTCACCAAGCACCACCGGAAAACCGACGCCTTCACCCCCGGCGGCGTCATGGGCAAGCGCCCCGACTACGCCACCACGGTCTACTGCAACCTTATCCGCCAGACCTACAAGGACGTTCCCATCCTCATCGGCGGCATCGAGGCGAGTCTGCGCCGACTGGGGCATTACGATTACTGGTCGGACACCATGAAGCGCTCCATTTTACTGGACAGTCAGGCCGACCTGCTCATGTACGGCATGGGGGAAAAGACCATCGTGGAGGTGGCCGACGCCCTGAATTCCGGGCTGGACGTGAAGGACATCACCTACATCGACGGCACGGTGTTCAAAACCAAGGAGCCGGACGACAGTCTGCCCACCGTCACCCTGCCCTCCTTTGCCGAGATCAAGGCCGACCGGCGCAGATACGCCGAGAGCTTCAAAATCCAGTACGCCAACTGCGACCCCTTCACCGCCAAGCGGCTGGCGGAGCCCTACGACAATTTCTTCGTGGTGCAGAATCCGCCCCAGAAGCCCCTGACCACAGCCGAAATGGATGCGGTGTACGACCTTCCCTACATGCGTGCCTATCACCCCAGCTATGAAAAGGCGGGGGGCGTCCCCGCCATTGAGGAAGTCAAATTCAGTCTGGTATCCAACCGGGGCTGCTTCGGCGCCTGCTCCTTCTGCGCCCTGACCTTCCATCAGGGGCGAATTGTCCAGACCCGAAGCCACGAATCCATCCTCCGGGAAGCGGAAATCATGGTGAAGGACAGGGATTTCAAGGGCTACATCCACGACATCGGCGGCCCCACCGCCAATTTCCGCCACCCGGCCTGCGAAAAGCAGCTATCCAAGGGGGCCTGCGGCGGGCGGCAGTGCCTGTACCCCACCCCCTGCAAAAACATGAACGCCGACCACTCGGACTATGTTGCCCTGCTGCGCAAGCTGCGGAAACTCCCCGGCGTCAAAAAGGTGTTCGTCCGCAGCGGCATCCGCTTCGACTATCTGCTGGCGGACAAGAAGGACACCTTTTTCCGGGAGCTGGTGCAGTACCACGTTTCCGGTCAGCTGAAAGTCGCCCCGGAGCATGTGTCCGACGCCGTCCTCGCCCGGATGGGCAAGCCCAAAAACGCGGTGTACAACCGGTTTGTGGAGAAATATTTTGCCCTGAATCGGCAGTACAATATGAATCAGTATCTTGTCCCCTACCTCATGTCCAGCCATCCCGGCTCAACACTCAAGGAGGCCGTGGAGCTGGCCGAGTACATCCGGGACATGGGCTACAATCCGGAGCAGGTGCAGGACTTTTACCCCACCCCCTCCACGCTGTCCACCGTTATGTACTGCACCGGCCTTGACCCCCGCACCATGGAGCGGGTCTACGTCCCCACCGACCCCCACGAAAAAGCCATGCAGCGGGCGCTGATCCAGTACCGCGACCCGAAAAACTACGCCCTCGTGCGGGAAGCGCTGGTGAAGGCGCACCGGGAGGATTTGATCGGTTCCGGAGCAAAATGCCTCATCCGTTCCGCGCCGCCCCGTCCCGTGCGAAAAAAGCCGGGACAGGCAAACGGAAAACGCAAGCCGTCCAAGTAAAGAAACACGCTGCCACTTTGGTTTGTCTCAAGTGGCAGCGTGTTTTTACTTTCTTCTATACAGGCACATTTCGTAGGCAATGCCGTTTTCCTCACCGGATTGCAGCGTTTCCGCCAGATACCAGTCCTTATCCTCGTCCAGATTTGGGAAAAAGGTGTCGGATTCCGGCGTCACATGCACCTTCGTGACATAAGCGGCGTCGCAGAAGGGCAGCATCTGCTGGTAAACGCTCCCGCCGCCAATGACGAAGCAGCGCTCAGCGGTGCGGGAAAGCGCCGCCGCATCTTCGGCGCTGCCGCAGACGGTAAAGCCGGGAAGCGCCGTCACGCTTCTGCTCAGCGCCACATTGACCCGCCCCGGAAGGGGCTGTTTTCCCGGGAAATCCTCGATGGTGCGCCTCCCCGCGATCACCATTGCCCCACGGGTGGTTGTCCGGAAGAATTTCCGGTCGGCTGACAGGGCGACGGGCTGCGTCCCGTCCCGGCCGATTCCCCAGTCGTCGTAAACCGCAACGATCAGTTCCATCGTCCCACCTCAGATCGCCATGGGGATCTCAAAGTTAAAGGGGTGGAACTGATAGTTTTCCATGGAGAAGCTGTCCTTGGTAAAGGCGTAGAAATCGGTGATGCTCTCATCCATCCGGAAGGTGGGCGTGGGGTATCCGTCCAGTTCCAGCATGGCCTTGACGGCGGGAATGTGCCGGTCGTAAATGTGGCAGTCGGCAATGACGTGAACCAGCTCGCCCACCTTTAACCCCGCCACCTGCGCCATCATGTGGGTCAGCACGGCGTACTGCACCACATTCCAGTTGTTGGCCGTAAGCATATCCTGAGAGCGCTGGTTGAGAATGGCGTTCAGGGTGTCGCCGGTAACATTGAATGTCATGGAGTAGGCACAGGGATAGAGGTTCATCTCGTGCAGGTCTTCAAAATTGTAGATGTTCGTCAGAATACGGCGGGAGGCGGGGTTGTGCTTCAGGTCGTAGATCACCCGGTCAACCTGATCGAACATGCCCTCCTCGTACTGGTGCTTGATGCCCAGCTGGTAGCCGTAGGCCTTGCCGATGGTGCCGTCCTCCCCCACCCATTCGTCCCAGACGTGGCTGCCCAGATCCGCGACGCGGTTGGACTTTTTCTGCCATATCCAGAGAAGCTCGTCCACGGCGCTTTTCCAATAGGTGCGCCGCAAGGTCATAATGGGGAATTCCTCGGCTAAGTTGTAGCGGTTCACCACGCCGAATTTCTTGATGGTGTGCGCCGGTGTCCCGTCCGCCCAGTGGGGACGGACTTCCAGATTTTCGTCGGAGAAGCCGTTTTCCAGAATGTCCCGGCACGTTTTCTTATACAGCTCGTCAGCATAGCTCATGTTGGATTCCTCCCGATTTCTGTTGGGAGTATCATACCACACTCCCGCCACGCTGGCAAGAAAAATCTCCCCGCGGTTTCCCGCGGGGAGATTCTGGATACTGTCTTACAGCAGATTGCCGGTGCTGACCCAACCCAGATCGGTGCGGGCCATGTCGCCAACGTATTCGTAAATGTCGATGACGGACATTCTGGAATAGGTGCCTGCAACGGAGGACGCGGCGTTATCCGTGTAGATGATGGTGTTGTCATTGTACACCACGCGGGCGTCGATGGCGCTGCCGCTGGCGGGAGTCAGGTCAACGTAGTACAGGTAGACCCAGCCTGCGTCGCAGCGACCCCAGGCCATATCCTCGGAGATCTTGGTCTCGTAGATCACCAGGTTGGCGCCCTTCTTCAATGTGGTAGCCTTCTTGGCGCCGGTAGAGGCGGTAACGCGGACATTCAGAGACTCGGTGTTGATGACCTTGCCGGTGTACTTGTAGCCGCCCTTGTTGTTCACGAAGCCGCCGTCGCCGGTGTTGCCGGTGCTGCCGATGGTGGGCGCGGAGGGAGTTGTCGGAGTCGTAGGCTCTTCCTTCTTCTCGTACAGAGCACCCTCGGACATGTAGCTCAGGTCGCAGTAGCCCACGATGCCGTCGCTGGTTTCCACACGGCCCCAGACGGTGAGGGTTCTGGTGCCGGAATCCTTGACGATCTCCAGCTTGGTCACGGGAACCTGATCGCCCTTCTTCAGCTTGGCAATGCTGTCATTGCCGGTTCCGGCAGCCTTGCGCACATTCAGCTCGGAAGCGCCGGTCACGGTGTGAACCTTCTCGTCCAGAGCGTTCAGCTGGATGTTCGTCTCAGGGTCCTTGATCCAGCCGTCGTTGATGCGCGCCCAGTAGGAGGTCTGCTTCACGACCGTCTCAACATCCTTGTCCGTACCCTCAGTCTTGTTGCCCTCGTAAATTTCCAGGGTAACAGCCGTCAGCTCATGGATGGTGATGTTCTCGCCTGTGCCGATGGAACGAACCGTATTATCCTTCAGGTTCGGGTTAGGCGTCTTGTAAACGGTGGTATCGGCCTTGACAGAGCCGGTGTAGACGGCGGTGGTGGTGGTTCTCTCAGCCTCGTCGAAGGAGTCCACGCCGGTGCCCTTGTTGCCGCTGCTGCCGTTATTGCTGTTGTTGCCGGGAATCTCGTCGTAGGAGATCATGGTGACATAGTCCATGCAGATCCAGCCCTGCTTCACACGGCCCCACTTGGCGGTGCCGACGAGCTTGACCTCCAGGATGGTCACTTCCGTGCCGTTGAGAATCTTGCCCACGATGGCGTTGGCGATGCCTGCGCCGCTGCGGACATTTACGCCGGCGTAGGTGTTGGCAATGATGCCCTTGCCGGTGCCGTCCGTCTTCTGGGTCGTACCGGTGCCGCCGGTGCCGCCGGTGCTGCCGGTGCCGGACTCCACGACGCCCATCTTGACCTCCAGATACTGGCTGTAAATCCAGCTGTCGGTCTCCTTGTTGTTGTCAACGTCGAAGTCGATCTTGTACCAGCCATCCTTCTCTTCCAGAACGGCCACCTTGGTACCGCGGTTGATGCTGCCCAGAACCTGACCGTACAGAGCGCCGGTCATACGGACACGGACGGAATCCGCGTTCACAACGGTGCCGGTGCCGATAGCGCCCTTGGTGCCGCCGTCAATGGTGATCTTGCTGGAACGCTTGACATAGTTGGATGCCAGATTGATCCAGCCGTCATAGTTAACGCCGCCGGAGGTGTAGCCCTCAATCCTGCCCCAGATTTCCTCGTTGGCCAGACTGATTTCATGAACCTCCACTTCCACGCCCTTGGTGAGCTTGAATACGAACTGATTCTGACTGCCGGCCGCATCTCGGATGTTCAGCGTATCGCTGACAACCGTGAACTTGGTCGGGACAAGGTTAAAGTTATTGTAGGTCACCCAGCCGGACTTGGCAATCACGTTGGTCTTACCGTTCTTGTCAGTCTCCTTGACCGTCCAGTGCGCCTTCACCCAGGTCACGCCGTCAGCAACCGCCGCGTTGGTGATCTTAAGACCCGTGGTACCCGCCTTGATGGTATCGCTGTTGTTGGAACTGGTAGTGGGCTGCACATAGGTGGAGAGATCGGCGCCGGCGTTCACGAGAGTGACCTCGAAAGCGTAGTCCAGAACGCCCGTGTCGGAAACGTTCTTGTCGGTGAGCATCTTAACACTGGTGTAGGTCAGGCAGATCCAGCCGGAGGAGGTACGACCCCAGCGGTGACCGTTGACCGTGCGAATCTCGAAAACATTGACCGTGGTATCCTTTGCAAAGCCGCCGACGATCTTGTTGTCCACACCGGGATCGCTGCGGGCGTTCAGATAGCCGTTGTAGGTAACGGTAGCGGTGGCAATGGGAGTGGTGTTGTTGGCGTCGCTGGGAGCAGAGCCGTCATAGACGGTGCTCCAGTCGGTGTACATCAGGGCGACCCAGCCAACCGCCACGCCGTTTTCTTCCACCTGACCCCAGGTCTTGGCTTCGTTGGTAGCGATGATCTTCAGCTTCGTACCGGCGGTGTAGACACCGTTCTTGGCGCTGGAAGCGCTGTCACTGGCACGTCTGTTGACATAGGCGTTGGTGACCGTGACGGTCACATCGATCTTGCCGCCGGTGTAATCGGTATTGCCGCTGTCGCTCTGTCCGGAGGTCTTGAGCAGGACCCATCCGTCTCCTGCGGCAGACAGCTTGCACCATCTGTTGCCATCATCATCGATAAAGTCCTTGATTGCGGTAACGGTGGCAGTGTCTTTCTTGATGGTGCGGAAAGGCTTCACGTTCTTCTTGGTAGGAACGGAGTAGACATCCAGAGAAACCAGCTGGGACACCTTCAGCGTCTCATTGATGCCATGCACGTAAGTAAGGTCATTGGCATTGTTGGCCGTCACAGAGGTTGCCTGCCAGCCGGCCCACAGCGTCTTACCGTTATAGCTGCCCGTCAGAGAGGGAACCAGCGTGCCGTCATACTGCGCGGAGTACCAGCCCATGAACTTGTAGCCGTTTCTGGTGGGAGCCGGGATATGCTTGGAAGTCTTGGACGTGTCAAAGAGCAAGGTGTAGGAGGTCGCATAGTTCGGAGCTATGACACCGCCATCGGGATTGTATGTAACGGTGCCGAAGCTGCTGGGCGTTACATCGGAATAAATCCCGTTCTTGTACATATTGACTTCAATCTTTCTGCGGCGGAAATCATCCTGATTGCCCGCCCAGTCGCTCATGGCCTTCAGCAGGTCATTGGTGCTGGCCTTGCTGACGATGGCGCTCTTGACAACGCCGCTGCCGCTCATCCAGGAATCGCCCACGTCGAAGGTGAACAGAACCAGAGCGTCATGCTGGCACTGGGACAGGGTCAGGCTGTTGGCGGAAGCAAAGGCGTTGACCTTCGCGTCCAGATCCAGAATCAGCTTGCGCAGAGCCTGATCAGCCTGCGCCTGGGTGATGGAGTGCTTGCCTGCATCAGTGCTGTCCTGAACCTTTCCGTCCTTATACGTCGTCTTATGCTTCTCAGAGCAGATCGTACCGTAACCAATGCGGAATTCATTGGTGCCGGGTACCTGATAGCACTTATCCTTAAAAATAGCCAGCTTCTTCATGATCGTGATTGCAGCCTCACTGGTCTTCAGCGAAGCGGCAGACGCGGTCAGAGCGGTGACGGGCACCAGGCTGACCAGCATGATCAGAGTTAATAATACACACACAATTCTCTTTTTCATAGCTACTTACTCCTTTGCTCTTATGTAAGTAGCCATATTATATCAGAGGTGTTTACAAATTGCAACCCCTTTTTTAAAAAAATTACATTTTTGTAACAGTTTGTTTTACCAGAAACCTTTCGCTTTCCTTTTCTTCCCGAATTGTATACCATTTCTGTCATAATCTCGGAAAATATGCCGTTTTTCAGCGTAAAAAATGTCATTCTTTTTTCCTGCCTGTCAGGTTTTCTCCGTTGACATTCTCCTTTTCCGCTGATATACTCAAAAAAAGGAACCTCTGATGAAATCGGCGAGAGCTGGCAGCAGAAGATTTTGGCTCAGCCGAAGACGATTTATTCAGAGGTTCCAAAAGTCATCGGGAGGGATTTCATGGACGGCAAGAAGGCGCTGATCGGCATGTCGGGGGGCGTGGACAGTTCCGTGGCGGCGCTGCTGATGCTCCGCGCGGGTTACGAGTGCATCGGTGCGACCATGCGGCTGTACGACAATGATATGATCGGTCTGGAAAAAGGACACACCTGCTGTAGTCTGGACGACGTGGAGGACGCCCGCAGTGTGGCCAGACGTCTGGGAATTCCCCACTACGTGTTCAACTTCAAGGACGATTTCGAGCGGCAGGTCATCCGGAAATTTGTCAGCTGCTACGAATGCGGCGGCACTCCCAACCCCTGCATCGACTGCAACCGGTATCTGAAATTCGACCGGCTCCTCCGCCGCGCTCTGGAGCTGGGGTGCGACTGCGTGGTATCCGGGCATTACGCGCAAGTAAGGAAGTCCGGCGACCGATACCTATTATATAAGGCGGCGGACAAAGCCAAAGATCAGACGTACTTTCTCGCCTGCTTAAATCAGGAGCAGCTTGCCCGGATTCAATTCCCTCTCGGCGGTCTGACCAAGCAGGAGGTACGCGCCATCGCGGAGGAAAACGGCTTTATCAACGCCCGGAAGCACGACTCTCAGGACATCTGCTTCGTGCCGGACGGTGATTATCCGGCTTTTCTGGAACGCTACACCGGCAAACACTACCCCGCCGGGGATTTTCTGGACGAAAGCGGCCGCGTGGTCGGCAAACACCGTGGTGCGGTGTGCTACACGCTGGGACAGCGCAAGGGGCTGGGTCTGGCCATGGGCGCGCCGGTGTACGTCTGCGGAAAAGATATGGAGAAGAACACCGTCACGGTTGGGCCGAATGAGGCGCTGTTTTCCTCCGCGCTGCGGGGAAACAACTGGGTCTGGTATCCCTTCCCTGAACTGACCGAGCCTGTTAAAGTGACGGTCAAGACCCGCCACAGCCAGACGGAACAGCCCGGAACCATTTACCCCGAAGCGGACGGCTTTGCGCGGGTGGAATTCGACATCCCCCAGCGCGCCGTCACCCCCGGTCAGGCGGTGGTGGTGTATCAGGGCGACCTGGTGGTCGGCGGAGGCACCATCACGGAAGCAATCCGATAAAGTTTACGCTGCCATCCCCGATTGGGAGATGGCAGCGTATTTGTTATTTTTTGTACTTCTTGTCGAGCCTGTAGACGCTCCATGCCAGCCCGCCGAAAACGGCGGCGCAGGCGAGGCTGATCTTCCAGCCAAGGCTGAACGCGGCGTTGTGATACATCAGGCGAACGTTGTGGACGCCCTTCGTCAGATTCACAGCCACCATGCAGTCCCCTACCAGTTTGATCTCGGCAGGCTTGCCGTCCACCTTGACGCTCCAGTTTCCGTTTTGCGGAACGGAGGTGTACAGCAGGCCGTCCCGGTCGCAGTCGATGGTTCCCTCCACCAGCGTGGAGCGGAACTTCGTCAGATTCAGCTGGGACGCCGACAGAATTTCATAGCCCCGCGCGAACCGCTCCCCGTTGAGAACGGCGGCGCTGACAGTCATGGTGCTGCTCTCGTCCTTGTCGCACTCGATGCGGATGTCCACCGTATCTCCGGTCTTCACATCCCCTACCGCGATCATCTGGGAAAGGCTGATGGTCTCCTTGTAAAGCTCCACGCCATTGACGCTGACGTAGAAATCGTTCCGCTTGGGCAGATTCAGGTGGACGCACACAAAGCCGTCCCGGTCGGCGGTGTAGGTATAGGTCACGTTGGCGCCGGAAACACAGTCGGAATACTTGCAGTAGCCGGTGGAATTGCTTTCCGTGATGTTCGCACCGTTGCCGGTGATGGTCAGATTCTCGCCCTGAAGCTTGTGCCAGACCTCCTCGTCAATGCCCGTGGCGGCAGTGAACAGGTCGTTCTGGAACTGGAACGTTCCGCTGCTGGCGGAAAAGTCCAGTTCCGCCAGCGCCGGCTCCGTCAGGAAGCCCAGCGGCAGATACGCGGTATTGACCAGCAGGGACGCCACGCCGAAGCGGTTCACCTCGTCAAAATAGGTGCTGGACTTGTCCTTCCCGTCCCGCTCAATCATATACTTGATGCCCAGAAACAGGTTCGCCACCGGGGAGCTTTCCTCGAAGCAGTAGCGGTTATAGGTGTTCTTCGCGCCGTAGCCCAGCGCCCGCATGAACTCCGTGACTTTGACATTGGCGGAACTGGTAAAGGCGGAAATGCCGTTGTAGCCGTTGAGGGAACCGTCGTTCAGGGTCTGGGAATGGGTGGTCTCCGCCCGGAAAAAGAGGTTATCGTCCTCCCGCTCGTACATATAGCGGATGACGGAGGCAGTGTAGGTGGTTCCCTTTGGATAATTGGACACACCCGTACCCGTGAAATACAGTCCAAAGCACACCAGCGTGGAGATCAGCTCCACGCCCATGACGGACAGCGCCAATATCCGAATCCGGGCACGCTGACGGTTCCGCTTGGCGCGGGCGCGCATTTTCTGACGCTCCGTGGTTCCCTCCGGCACTTCCAGCTGACCGTAGAGCATGACGGTGAGATACAGCACCAGAAAAATCAGATTATATATAAAGTAGAGAGGGATTTGCAGCGTCAGGCTGCCCAGCTCCAGCGGCACGGTTTCGAACAGCTCATTGGAGCAGGCCAGCACCCCCGCAGTCAGCGCCCCGGCGATCACGATCTGCACCGGGCGGAACTTCCTGCGCATCAGCCATGCGCGGTAGGCCATGTACAGCACCACGAAGCTGTACAGGAAGCTGAACCGATAGGGGATCATATTGGTAAAATGGAAGCCGTGCCAGATGAAATCCAGCTGCCGGATGATGAAGCTGACATTGAAAAACAGCAACAGGATCACGGCGCAGCACTTGTCCCTGCGCTTGATGTCCTTCGCCATCAGGTACAGGAACATCAGCAGGATGCTGAAAATGCCGCAGTAAAGATTGGGCAGTCCTTCCTTGAAGGTCGGCTCGATGCTGCCGCCCATGTTCCCCGCCACCTGCCGCATGGCGTCCAGAAGCCCCTTGATTGTGTTTTCCTTGGCGATGTTCAGCCGGAAGCCGGTGGGGAAATTGTTCACGCTGGACTGGGTAGTCTGCAGGGCCGACAGCGCCGGGAAGGTCAGAATGGCAGTCATTCCCAGCGCCAGCAGGGAAAACAGGGCGATTCTCCCAAAATCCGCAAACAGCTTCTTCCACCCGCCCCAGCGGCAGATCTCATACACGAAAAACAGCAGGAAAACGAAAATGCAGGTAAAGAACCCAATATAATAATTGGAATAGACGGACAGGAACAGCGTAATCGTATAGAGGAAAAACTTTTTCTCCTTCAGCAGGCACACCGTTCCCAGCGCCACCAGCGGCAGCAGGGCGAAGGTATCCAGCCACATCACATTCCACTGATACCCCAGCGCCCACGCGCACAGCCCGTAAAAACCGCCGAACACCGCAATGGACGCATCGTTCTTGCCGAACAGCTTTTTCAGGAAAATGGCGAAAAACAGCCCTGCGAATCCCAGCTTCACCGGCACCAGCAGAGAGAAAAACTCCAGCAGCCAGCCCTCCGGCACCAAAACGCTGAGCAGGTTCAGCGGCGACGCCAGATAATAGGAGATCAGCCCCAGATAATCCATCCCCATGCCGATGCTCCATGTGTACAGCAGCCCGCTCCCGCTGCGGAGAGCGCGGCGGAACGCCACGAAGAAGGGATAATACTGGTGGTACATATCCGAATACAGCATGGAATACTTACCGAACGGCTCGTATTGGCTGATAAGCATGACAAACAGCATTCCCGTGCAGGGAATGGCAAAGGCCAACGCCGTATAATTCCAATGAAATTTTCTGCCGGTTCGCTTCACAGGGACTCCCCCTCAACAATCTGAATCGTAAAGTGTATTGTATCACGAATTTTCTCAAGGGTAAAGCACCCTGATGATTTATTTTCCCGTACAAAGAAATTCTTAAACAGAAAATCGCCCCGCCGCTTTGATGGGCAGTCATAAAACAGCGAATGGAGCGTATCGGTACAGATACGCTCCATTTCTTGTGCCAAAATGCGTACACCCCCTTGGCTTGCCCTTTGGGCGAGCTGTCACCGTAGGTGACTGAGAGGGCCTTGCACCCTAGTATACCCTCTCCGTCCTCGCTTCGCTCGGCCATCTCTCCCATAGGGAGAGGCAAGGGATGCTCACATGAATCTGCTTTACACAATACAAAGGGCAGGCACGGCAGATTATACCGCCGTGCCTGTTAACTGTCTAATCCCCCCCGCCGCTTTGCAGCGGCGGGGCAAAAGCCTTATCGATCGTCCAGATCGTCATCGTCGTCATGGTCGCCGGTGGTTGCAATCTCACCGTAGCGGACCCGGCGCTTCAGCTTCATTTCCTCCACCTGCTTGTGGATCAGTTCCTTGACAAAGAGCGGATCTTTCACGTTTTTCAGCACCAGCGTGGGCGTGGTTCTGTCAGAGGACAGCACTGTGACCGTTCCCACGCCGAACAGGCGCTGCCACAGATTGCGTCTGGTATCGATATCCCGCACCCGGTAAAGAAGGACTTCATCATCCTTTATGTTCAGAAATCCCTGGGAGAGGAACAGCCGATCCTCGGACAACTGATAGCGGGTAAAGGACAGGGGCATCCCCAGATGACGCTTGCGGTCTTTCCAAAGGTATTCAATGGTAATGGACACTGTGCATTCCTCCCTTGTTACTTTTCTATAGTTTACCTCTGCAAGGAAAGAATGTCAAGAAAGGAATTTTCGCCTACAGAATCAAACAGATCAGCCCCGTCGCGCCCTCGTTGACGATTCTCGTCAGTGTTCCCCGGAACTTGCCCCTGACTTCCTCCGGCATTCCCAGCAGCTTCGTGGTCAGCCCCTCCTGAATCAGGTCGTACACGGATTTTCCGAAAATGTTGCTCTGCCACAGCTTTTCCGGGTCTTCGCCCATGAGGGAATTGACCAGATCCTGAGACTGCTTTTCGTCTCCCACCATGGGGTTGATCTCCGTGTCAATGTCCACACGTACCATGTGAATGGAGGGCGCGCCCGCTTTCAGCTTCACGCCGTAAGCGCCGCCCTTGCGGATGATCTCCGGCGTTTCCAGCTTCATTTCCTCTGCCGCGGGCATCACCACGCCGTAGCCCGTCGCCCGGACGGCAGAAAGGGCATCGGAGATCTTGTCGTATTCCTGCTTGATTTGGGACAGCTCGGTGAGCAGCTGCAACAGCTGGGCGTCGCTGCGGATGGGCATTCCCGCCCGGGCGCTGAGAATTTCGTAGAACAGCGCCTCCGGGAACACGATGGCGCAGATCACGCTGCCGCTGCCCAAATCCACACTGCGCAGGCTGTAGTCCTGCACCTGGGGCAGTTCCCGCAGTCCGGCCAGCACTCCTTCCGCCTGACCCAGCGTGTGAATTTCCTCCGCCATTTCCAGAAGCGCCTGATACAGCGCCGCCTTTACGGGATGCTCCGGCTCCAGCGCGTCCATCCACCGGGGGAGATGCACCCGCAGCTCGCTCATGGGGAAGGTGTACAGCAACGCCTTCATGAGCTTTCCGATACCCTCGGCGTCCAGCGCCTGACAGTCCGCCACAATGGGTTCCAGCGCGAAGGTGTTTTGCAGATACGCCTTCACCGCCCCCGCCACCTCCCCCGCCGGGTTGCGGGAGTTGACGATCACAAGGAAAGGCTTTCCCGTTTTCTGCATGTCGGTGATGGCCCGTTTTTCCGCCTGTACGTAATCCTCCCGGGGAATTTCCGTAATGGTGCCGTCGGTGGTCACCACAATGCCAATGGAGCAGTGCCCCTCCATGACCTTTTTCGTCCCCAGCTCCGCCGCTTCCGTCATGGGAATCTCATGGTCGTACCAGGGGGTGGTCACCATCCGGGGCACGCCGTCTTCCTCCGCGCCCACCGCGCCGTCCACCATGTAGCCCACGGAGTCGATCAGCCGCACCCGCAGCTTCGTCACGCCGTCGGGAGAAATCTCCACCGCTTCCTCCGGGACGAACTTCGGCTCCGAAGTCATGATGGTCTTCCCGGAGCCGCTCTGGGGCAGCTCATCTCTGGCGCGCTCCTTGCGATAGGGGTCGGAGATGCCGGGAATCACCAGCTCCTCCATAATCCGTTTGATGAGGGTCGATTTTCCGGTACGCACCGGCCCGACAACACCCACATAAATATTGCCGCCGGTTCTGGCAGCAATGTCCGCATAAATTTGATCCATAGCCAGCCTCCTTCTCGGCAGGAGAAAGGCTCCTGCGCTTGGTTAGTGCATGGTATGTCCCCGGCCGGGGGTTTAGAACCGGACTTTGCGCGGCTGATCTTCTCAATGCGGATGCGCCCTGTTTTTTACTGGAGAAATGCAGAGATTTTGTGAAAAAATCATTTGACAAATGACGCAAAAGCCTATATAATATCTAGGCACGACTGTGAGAAGGGGGAAAAGTATGCTGCTGGGGCTTTCCAAAATCATTGACAGTCCGGGCGCGTCAGTCACCTTTTCCACAACCGTTGACCTGAGTGATCTTTGTTACGGTGTCAGCTACCCTGTGTCCGAGCCGGTCGCGGCAGAGGGCACGGTGCGAAACACCGCGGGCGTTCTTGTGATGACCGGTGAGATCTCCACCTGCATCCACGGCACCTGCGACCGATGCGCCAGAGATTTTAGCCGGGAAGTCCGCTTCCCCATCGATGTGGTTCTGGTGACGGAATTGGCCGACGAAGAGAACGAAGACGAGTGGGTATTCCCTCTGGAGGGAGACAGCGCCGATCTGGACGATATTGTACGGACGGTTTTCGTCCTGAGTCTGGATTCCAAGCTGCTGTGCAAGGAGGACTGCAAAGGTATTTGCCAGCGCTGCGGCAAAAACCTGAACGACGGCCCCTGCAGCTGCCAGAAGGAGCTGGATCCCCGATTTGCTGCTTTGAAGCAGCTTCTTGAGAAGTAAGTCCAAAATGAATGCTGTAAAAAGCAGTTTGACCAAGGAGGTGTCACCATGGCTGTTCCTAAGTGTAAAGTGTCCAAGGCCCGCCGCGATAAGCGCCGTGGCTCCAACTGGAAGCTGTCCGCTCCCAGCGTAGCGGTTTGCCCCAAGTGCGGCGAGCCCGTCATGCCCCACAGAGCCTGCAAGGCTTGCGGTACCTACAATGGCCGTCAGGTCGTGGCTGTCGAGGCTGAGTAAGCCAAAAAGCGGAAAGCAGAGGAAGGTGCGTCGCGCCTTCCTCTTTTTCCATGCTATTTTGCGTGTTCCAAAAGCAATATTCACCAAAATCGCTCTGTTAAATTTGTATGAATCCACTTTTTTGCATTGCTTTTGCAGGAAAGATGTGTCATAATAAACTGGATAATCCGTCATATGGAAAGGAAGTGTTACCATGGCAAAACCTCTGGTCGCCATTGTCGGGCGGCCCAATGTGGGCAAATCCATGCTTTTCAATAAACTCACAGGGCAGCGCACCTCCATCGTAGAGGACACCCCCGGCGTCACCCGGGACAGAATTTACGGCAGCTGCGAATGGTGCGGGCGCACCTTCTCTCTGGTGGACACCGGCGGCATCGAGCCGGGTACGGACAGCGAGATGCTCAAATTCATGCGCCGTCAGGCGGAGATCGGCATTGAGCTGGCCGACGCCATCATCATGGTGGTAGACGTGCATTCCGGCGTCACCGCCGCCGATCAGGACGTGGCCACCATGCTGCGCAAATCCGGCAAGCCCATTGCGCTCGCCGTGAACAAGTGCGACTCCGTCGGCCCCGTGAATCCCGATGTGTACGAGTTTTACAGTCTCGGCATCGGCGACCTGTTTGAGACCTCCGCCATCCACGGCCACGGCACCGGCGATCTGCTGGACTGGGTCCTGGAAAACATCCCGGAGGATTCCGGTGAGGAGGAGGACAGCGACGTTATCAAGGTCGCCATCGTGGGCAAGCCCAACGTAGGCAAGTCCAGCCTGTTAAACCGTATCCTCGGCGAGGAACGGGTCATCGTCTCCGACGTGGCAGGCACCACCCGGGACGCCATCGACTCCTATTTTGAAAACGAAACCGGGAAATACTGCTTCATCGACACCGCCGGTATGCGCCGGAAGAGCAAGGTGGACGACGCCATCGAGAAATATTCCAACATGCGCTCCATCAGTGCCATCGACCGGGCGGACGTGTGCCTGATCCTCATTGACGCCAACGACGGCGTCACCGAGCAGGACACCAAGATCGCCGGTCTTGTCCACGAGGCGGGCAAAGCCGCCGTCATCGTGGTCAACAAGTGGGACGCGGTGGAGAACAAGGAAACCAACACCATGCGGGACATGGAGACAAAGGTTCGTCAGGGCCTCAGCTACATGCTCTACGCCCCGGTGCTGTTCCTCTCTGCCCTCACCGGGCAGCGGGTGGACAGGCTCTTTCAGGTCATTCAGGACGTTCACGCCCAGAATACCAGCCGCATCACCACCGGCGCGCTGAACAGCGTCCTTGCCGACGCCACCGCCCGGGTGCAGCCGCCTACGGATAAGGGTCGCCGCCTGAAGATTTTCTACATGACCCAGGCCAGCACCAAGCCGCCCCATTTCGTCATTTTCTGCAACGACGCCCGGCTGTTCCACTTCTCCTATCAGCGCTATCTGGAAAACCAGATCCGGGAGGTCTTCGGCCTGAACGGTACCCCCATCCGCATCACCATCCGGCAGCGGGGGGACAAGGAGGACGAATGATGCTCCAGAGAATTCTCATTACCGCCCTTGTCTCCTATTTTCTCGGCAACCACAACGGCGCCATCTGCGTCAGCGCCATGCTTCACGACGACGTGCGCAGCCATGGCAGCGGCAACGCGGGGCTGACCAATTTCATCCGCAGCTATGGCGCGGGGCGCTCCGCGATGGTCATTGCCATCGACGTAGGCAAGGCCGTCCTCGCCTGTCTGCTGGGCGGACTGATGTTTGAGCCTTACGGTCTGCGTCTGGAAGGCATGACCCTTGCAGGTGTCTGTGTAATGCTGGGACATGACTTCCCCGCCTTACAGGGCTTCCGGGGCGGCAAGGGCATTTTAAGCGGCTGGTTCATCGCGTGGACGATCGACTGGCGCATCGGGCTGCTCATCGGCGTCGTTTTCTTCGTGACTTATCTGATTACGAAGTACGTCTCTCTTGGCAGCGTGCTGGCCTCCATCACCTTTGCCGTGGGCTTTGCCGTCTTTCAGCATGACCACGTGTACGTCATGGCCGGGGGCATTTTCATGGGCGCGCTGTGCGTGTTCATGCACCGGGCAAATATCCTCCGCCTGATTCACGGCGAGGAACGGAAAACCAATCTCTTTGGGAAAGGAAGCAAATCATGAAAGCAGCAGTAGTTGGCAGCGGCGCCTGGGGTACCGCTTTGGCCGTCCGTCTGTGCAAAAACGGTCACGACGTGACCATGTGGACGTACGAAAAGGACAAGATTCCGGAAATGCTGGAAACCCATCACAATCCCCGCCTTCCCGCGGCGGTATTGCCGGAAACCTTAAAAATCAGCGGCGATTACGATTGCGTCAGGGGCTGCAAGCTGGTGGTCATGGCAAGCCCCTCCTTCCCTCTGCGCGCCGTCAGCCGGGGCGTGGCTCCCTACATTGACGAAGATGCCGTGGTGGTCTCCGTCACCAAGGGCTTGGAGCAGGGCACCCATCTGCGCATGAGTCAGGTGGTCGCTCAGGAGACCGGCAAAAATGTCGTCGCCCTCACCGGCCCCAGCCACGCCGAGGAGGTCTGCATCAACCTTCCCACCGGTCTGCTGGCTGCCAGCACCGATCAGGCGCTTGCGGAATTCGTGCAGGACGCCTTCATGGCGGACACCCTGCGGGTGTACACCAGCCCCGACCCCGTGGGCGCGGAGCTGGGCGCGGCGCTGAAAAACGTCATTGCTCTGTGCGCCGGTATCACCGACGGTCTGGGCTTCGGTGACAACGCCAAGGCCATGCTGATGACCCGGGGTCTGACGGAAACCGCCCGTCTGGGCGTGGCGCTGGGTGCGAAAAAGGAAACCTTCGCCGGGCTTGCCGGTGTGGGCGACCTGATCGTCACCTGCACCTCCATGCACTCCCGCAACCGTCGGGCGGGCATTCTCATCGGCCAGGGCAAAGACCCCCAGGCCGCCATGAAGGAGGTCGGCGCGGTGGTGGAGGGTTATTATGCCGCCAAATCCGCCTATGAGCTGGGCAAGGCAAAGGGCATTGATATGCCCATCACCGACGCCGCCTACAAGGTGCTTTACGAGGGTGCGGACGTGAGGGAAGCCGTTCAGGCGCTTCTCTCCCGCCAGCGCAAATCCGAATCCGAAGACGCAGGCTGGCAATAACTTCATACGAAAAATGACATCCCGGGCAATGTCACTAAGGAGTACGAATATATGAGAAAAGCAGCTATTTCTTCCATTATTGCTATTATCTTAGGATACCTTGGCACTGTATTTGGAGCCGAAATAATGAATTGGCCTCAGCTTGGTTCAATTCTTGCAATTGTTGTAATGGGGTCTGCAATCATTACCTCTTTGGAAAAGGGCAAATAATTGCTTGGCAACATCCTGTTTGTCGGGTAGTGTCAAGAGTTATGCGCAAAATTGTTTACGGCTCTGGTAGAAATCTATTACAGGGAGCGGCTTAACCGCCCTTTGAAATACGCCAAATGGCATCCCATCCGGGATGCCATTTTCATATTTTCACATTGGGAAAATACTGCTCCGCGAAATCCACCTTTTCCACCCGGAAGGACTTGCCGTTCAGGTAGGCCAGCGCCCCTGCATCCGTGGTGAAGGTGAAGGTCAGTTTGTAGGAATACAGCGCCTGATAGCTCCGGTCGAAGCGCTTGTCCAGCTTGCCGTACTTGCCGTCTCCCAGCAGGGGGTGTCCCGCGTGGGCGAACTGGGCGCGGATCTGGTGCGTCCGGCCGGTGATCAGCTCACACTCCACCAGAGAAAGCCCCGCCGCGCTTGCGAGGGTTTGGTAATTGGTCTGGCAGGTCTTGCTGCCGGGCTGGGGCGTGTCCGTGACGTACACCCGGTTTTTCTGGGCGTCCTTAAAAAGATACCCCTTCAGATTCCCCTCTCTGGGCTTGGGCGTCCCTTCCACAATGGCCAGATATCGCTTGTCAATCTCCCGATCCTTGATCTTCTGGTTCATCACCCGCAGGGCTTCCGCCGTCTTGGCGGCGATCACGATGCCCCCGGTGTTCCGGTCAATCCGGTTGCACAGCGCCGGGGTAAAGGCGTTTTCCTCCCGGGGACGCCACTCCCGCTTCTGATACAGATAGGACTGGATGTGGTCGATCAGGGTGCGGCCATATTCCGCGCCGTCGTGGGGATGCACCGCAAGGCCGGGGCGCTTGTCCACAAGCAGAATGTTTTCGTCCTCGTAGACAATGTTCAGCTTGGGAGTCGCCACGGTGAGATAGGCGTTATCTTCCCGGGGCTTGTCAAAAAACTCGTCGTTGATATACAGCTGCAAGACGTCGCCCTCTTGCAGCCGGGTGTCCCGGTCGATGCGCTTGCCGTTGCACTTGATGCGCTTGATGCGGATATATTTCTGCGCCAGAGACGCCGGAAGCAGCGGGACTGCCTTCGCAAGAAAACGATCTAAGCGCTGACCTGCGTCGTTCTGGCCGATGGTAAACTCTTTCATCCGTTCTTTCCCATATTTTCGTCGAAATGTTGGTTGACCTGCTCCGTGAACTCCAGCGCGGCGTTGTAGCCGAGCTTTTTCTGACGGTTGTTCATGGCCGCCACCTCCAGAATCATGGCAAGGTTCCGCCCCGGGGTGATGGGGATGGTGTTCATAGGGACTTTGACCCCCAGCAGCTCCATGTACTGCTCCTCTAGACCCAGCCGGTCGTAGACCTCCTGGGTGTTCCATGGAACGATGTTCACGATCAGGTTGATCTCGTTCTCCGTGCGGACGGCGCCCATGCCGAACAGCTTCGCCACGTTGATGATGCCGATGCCCCGCAGCTCGATGTAATTGCGGATCAGCTTGGGAGCGGTACCCACCAGCGAATTTGTGGAGACCTTGCGGATTTCCACGGCGTCGTCGGCGATCAGCCGGTGGCCGCGCTTGAGCAGCTCCACGGCGGCCTCACTTTTGCCGATGCCGCTGTCGCCGATCAGAAGAATGCCCTCGCCGTAGACCTCCACCAGCACGCCGTGGCGGGTAATCCGGGGTGCCAGCGCGGCTTTCAGGTAGGTGATGATGGTGGAAACGATGGTGCTGGTGGCTTCCTTGGTGCGCAGGACGGTAACATTGTGCTTCTGCGCCATCTGGAGGCACTCGGCGTGGGGCGGGATATCCCGGGCGATGAGCAGCGCCGGGAATTTGTAGGAAAACAGCCGGTCGAAAATCGCGCCCCGCTCCTTGGGCTGCAATTTGTCCACATAGCTCATTTCCACATTGCCCATGACCTGCAAACGCATAGGCTCGTAATGGTCAAAATAGCCCGCCAGCTGAAGGCCGGGTCTTGCCACGTCCTCAACGGTGATGCGGATGGCGTCAAAATCCGTGGACGCGTAGGTGACTTCCAGATTAAATTCCTTTACCAGCGTTTTCAGCGGCACACTGTATGTATCCGTCATGGTTTTCACCTCGAAGGGCAGTTTCTTCCGTTTATTATACCCATAAGGGACGGGAATATCAATACATTTCAAAAAAACAAATTATTTTGAAAAAAACACTTGCATTTTACCGCGAAATCTGATATTATATCTAAGCGCCTGTGAATTGGTGTATTTATCGAGTCATTATCGGATGGGAGGTGCTAGAAAATGGCTAAGTGTGATTTTTGTGGTAAGGGCGTAACCTTCGGTATCAAGGTCTCTCACTCCCACAGACGTTCCAACCGTGCATGGAAGCCCAACGTGAAGCGCGTCAAGGCTGTCGTTAACGGGACCCCCTGCCATGTGTACGCTTGTACCAGATGCCTCCGCTCCAACAAGGTTGAGCGCGCCGTCTGATTATCCTGGCATATAAATCCGCCGCTGATTTTTCAGCGGCGTTTTTATTTTGTCTTCCTTTATACGAATCAAGGCTTCCCCTCCGGGGGAAGCCTTGATTGTTTCACCATATCAAATTTTACAGCAACGCCATCACAGCGTCGGCGTACTGTGCGGCAGTGGCTGCGGTGCCGTCGCTCTTAACTTCTACCGTGCATTCCGCCATGGCCTTTTCCAGACGCGCGGCGGCATCGGCGCGGCAGATGTGGCGGAGCAGCATGGCGGCAGCCTTGATGATGCTGGTCGGGTTGGCGTAATCCCCCATGCCCCGCTCGATCATCCGGGGGGCGGAGCCGTGGATCGCCTCGAACATGGCATAGCGGTCGCCCACGTTGGCGCTGCCCGCCGTACCCACGCCGCCCTGAATCTGGGCAGCCTCGTCGGTGATGATATCGCCGTAGAGGTTGGGCAGCAGCACCACCTGAAACTGCTCCCGCAGCGGTTCTTTCAGCAGATTCGCCGTCATGATGTCGATGTAGTAATCGTCCACGGTGATGCCGGGATAGTCGGCAGCGACCTCATGGCAGATGGCAGTGAATTTTCCGTCGGTCTTCTTCATGATGTTGGCCTTGGTGACCACCGCCACGTGGGTCTTGCCGTTGTTTTTGGCGTAGTCAAAGGCGGCTCTGGCAATGCGGCGGGTGCCCAAATCGGTAGTCACCTTGAAGTCCACCGCCATGCCGGGCAGCTCCACACCCCGGCTGCCCAGAACGTACTCGCCCTCGGTATTCTCCCGGAAGAACATCCAGTCGATGTTCTTTTCGGGGATACTCACGGGACGGCAGTTGGCGTACAGATCCAGCTCCCGGCGCATGGCCACGTTGGCGCTCTCCATCTTGCCGCCCATGGGGGTGGTGGTGGGGCCTTTCAGCAGCACGTCGCAGGTCTTGATCTCCGCCAGAACGTCGTCGGGAATGGCCTTGCCGCAGGCCATGCGGTTCTCAATGGTCAGGCCCTCGATCTGCCTGATAACGATGGAACCGGCTGCAATTTCTTCCGCCAGCAGCTTTTCCAGCACACGGGTGGCCTGCGCCGTGATGATGGGGCCGATGCCGTCGCCGTCAATGACGCCGATGGTAACCTGCTTCTTGGTGGAAAAATCCGTCTTTTCCCCGTTCATGTTCCGGATTCTCTCCAGCTGCTCCTCCAGCAGCTTCTGAAACGCCTCACAGGCAAGTGTAATTTCCTTCATTATTGTCCGCCCTCCTTTGTGTAGTTCAGCAGTCCGCCTGCCATCAGAATCGCCCTTTGACGCTCCGTCAGGGCGCAGTTTACATAAAACTTGAAGTCATCATCAGCAGTGACCGCGAGTCTCCCCTGCTCCATGCCTCTGGCAATATCCGAAATGGTCAGAACAGCATCCTGATTCAGCTTGTCGTAGTCCTCCGGATTCTCAAAGGTCACCGGCAGAATGCCCGCGTTGATCAGGTTCGCCACGTGGATTCTGGCGAAGGACTTGGCAATGACGCACCGGATGCCCAAGTACATGGGCACCAGCGCCGCGTGCTCCCGGGAGGAACCCTGCCCGTAGTTGCTGCCGCCCACGACGATGCCGTCTCCCGCCGCTTTGGCTCTCTCGGCAAAGGTGGGATCGCAGACCTCGAAGCAGAACTTGCTCAGGTAAGGGATGTTCGACCGATAGGGCAGGATCTTCGCACCGGCGGGCATGATGTGGTCGGTGGTGATGTTGTCGCCCACTTTCAGCACCAGCTTTGCCGTCAGGCTGTCGGCAAAGGGCTTGCTCTTGGGGAATTCCTTGATGTTGGGGCCGCGAAGCACCTGAGCGTCCGCCGCCTTGTCCGCGGGGAGAGGCGGCAGCACGGCGGAGTCGTTCACAAGGAATTTCTCCGGCATGGTCACGTGCAGGGGCTGGTCAATGGTGGTCGGGTCGGTGATGTACCCCGTCAGGGCAGAGGCCACGGCGGTTTCGGGGGAAACCAGATACACCTGCCCGTCCCGTGTTCCGGAACGGCCCAGGAAATTCCGGTTGAAGGTTCTCAGGGAAACGCCGCCGGAGTTTGGCGAGAAGCCCATGCCGATGCAGGGGCCGCAGGCGCATTCCAGCAGCCGCGCGCCGCTGGCGAGGATGTCTGACAGGGCACCGCAGTCGCTGAGCATGGTCAGCACCTGCCGGGAGCCGGGGGACACGGACAGGCTGACAGAGGGGTGAATGGTCTTGCCCTTCAGCATGGCGGCGACCTTGAGCATGTCGTACAGGGAGGAATTGGTGCAGGAGCCGATGCATACCTGATCGACCTTCACGTCTTTCAGCGTCTCCACGGCCACCACGTTGTCCGGGCTGTGGGGACAGGCAATCATGGGCTTGAGAGTGCCAAGATCAATGTCGATGATCTTATCGTACTCCGCGTCCGGGTCGCTGGACAGGGGAACGCAGTCCTCTTCCCTGCCCTGCGCGGCCAGAAACTTTCTTGTGACCTCGTCGGAGGGGAAAATGGAGGTGGTCGCGCCCAGCTCGGTCCCCATGTTGGTGATGGTGCCCCGCTCCGGGACGGACAGGGTGGCAATGCCCTCGCCGCCCCACTCGATGATCGCACCCACGCCGCCCTTGACGGAGAGGATGCGCAGCAGCTCCAGAGATACGTCTTTGGCGGTGACGTAGGGTCTGAGCCTGCCCGTCAGGTTCACCTTGTACATCTTGGGCATGGTGATATAATACGCGCCGCCGCCCATGGCCACCGCCACGTCCAGTCCGCCCGCGCCGAAGGCCAGCATACCGATACCGCCGCCGGTGGGAGTATGGCTGTCAGAACCGATGAGGGTCTTGCCGGGCTTGCCGAAACGCTCCAGATGCACCTGATGGCAGATGCCGTTGCCGGGGCGGGAGAAATACACGCCGTGCTTTGCGGTGACGGTCTGCAAATAGCGGTGGTCGTCGCTGTTCTCAAAGCCGCACTGGAGGGTGTTGTGATCGACGTAGGCGATGCTCATTTCCGTTTTCACTCTGGGAATACCCATGGTCTCGAATTCCAGATAGGCCATGGTGCCGGTGGCGTCCTGCGTCAGGGTCTGGTCGATGCGCAGCGCGACCTCGCTGCCGGGGGTCATGTCCCCGGAGACCAGATGGGACGCAATGATTTTCTGTGCGATTGTCTTACCCATGATTTTTGAATCCTCCCAACATGTGCTTTTTCGCGTTTTCGATATGCTTTGCCATGAGGCTCTCCGCAAGGTCGGCGTTGCCGGAAGCCATGGCGTCCAGAATTGCCCTGTGTTCCTTCCGGGTGTTGATGGTGCGCGACCAGTCCTCCATGGAGATGCGGCGGTAGCGCCGGGTCTTCCGGTGCAGGGGGAGCAGCGTGTCCACGATGACGGTACGCTTGCTTAAGTAGCAGATCGTGTCGTGGAACTGTTCATCCACCTGCCGCAAAAGCTCAGCGTCTCCCTTGTCAAAGTAAAAATCCTGAAGGTCTGCGATATGGGTCAGCTGGGCAAGCCCCTCGGGAGTCATGTTCTTCGTTGCGTAGTAGGCGGCAAGCCCCTCGATGCGCTGGCGGATGTTCATGATGTCCTCCAGATCTTCCTCGGTGATGCCCACCACACGGGAGCCTTTTCCGGTGTCCTCAATGAGCCGCTCCTGTTCCAGACGGCGCAGCGCCTCCCGGATGGGGGTACGGCTGACGCCCAGCTGATCGACCAGCTTCAGTTCCGTCAGTATCTCGCCCCGGGGGTAGACGCCCTGAATGATGTCGTTCTCCAGCTTCTCGAACACCTGATCCGCCAGAGACGTGGTTTTGAACTGATTCATATTCTTTTCCTTACCCTCTTTCAGCAAAGTCAGGGGCAAGCTGCCGTATTTTCTCTTTCAGCTCCCGTTCTGTCATGACCGTCTGGCGGCCGTCCTCATACTGCTGGTCTACCCATTCCTTCATGGCAATCACCAGCGGCGACTTTTTGTCCAGCTTCTCGCCGTCTTCCAGACCGTAGGTCTGGTTGATCCAGTAGGCGACGCCCGCAAGGCCGGAGGTTTTGCTGATCTGCACCGTGGCGGGCTTGTTCAGGATTTTCTTGGTATCGAAAATGGTGTAGATTTCCTCGTCCTTCATCAGGCCGTCGGCGTGGACGCCCGCCCGGGTGACGTTGAAAGCGCTGCCCACAAAGGGCGTCATGGGCGGGATATTGTAGCCGATCTCGTTTTTGAAGTAATCGGCGATCTCGGTGATGACCGTGGTGTCCATGCCGTCAAGCGACCCCCGCAATGACGCGTACTCGAACACCATGGCCTCCAGAGGCACATTTCCTGTCCGCTCGCCGATGCCGAGCAGAGAGCAGTTGACCGCGCAGGCGCCGTAGAGCCACGCCGTGGAGGCGTTGGCCACACCCTTGTAGAAATCGTTGTGGCCGTGCCATTCCAGATGCTCACTGGGGACGTCGGAATAGTGCTGCAAGCCGTAGATAATGCCCGCCACGCTTCGCGGCAGCGCCGCTTCGGTAAAGGGGACGCCGTAGCCCATGGTGTCGCAGGCGCGAATCTTCACCGGCACCCCCGCTTCCCGGCTCAGCCGCTGCAATTCGTTGACGAAGGGCACCACGAAGCCGTAGAAGTCCGCCCGGGTGATGTCCTCCAGATGGCAGCGGGGGATGACCCCGGCATTGAAGGCTTCCTTCACCGTGGCAAGGTAATAGTCCATGGCCTGTTTTCTCGTCATCTTCATTTTCTTGAAGATGTGGTAGTCCGAGCAGGAGACCAGAATGCCGGTTTCCTTGATGCCAAGGTCATGCACCAGCTGGAAGTCTTCCTTTGTCGCCCGAATCCAGCTGGTGATCTCCGGGAATTTGAGGTCCAGCGCCATGCACTTTTCGATAGCCTCCCGGTCTTTTTTGCTGTAGATGAAAAATTCCGTCTGGCGGATGATGCCGTAGGGGCCGCCCAGCTTGCTCAGCAGCTTGTAGATGTTTACGATCTGGTCAACGGAATACGGCTCCACGGACTGCTGACCATCCCGCAGGGAGGTGTCCGTGATCCAGATCTCCTCAGGCATGGACATGGGCACCCGGCGGTGGTTGAACGCCACCTTGGGAATGGTGCCGTAGGAATACACATCCCGCTGCAAATTCGGTTCCGCCACATCCTGAAGGGAGTATTTGTAGGATTTCTGCTCCAACAGGTTGGTCTTACTGGAAATCTCTAGCATAGAGGAAGCCCCTTTCCGCTTTCTTGTCTTAATGTATACAATTATACAGCTGTACATTTATCTGTCAATGCACAAATACAGCAAAAAAACGGTCTGCCGCAGCAGACCGTTTGGTAATCTTTTTTCTTAGCCAAGCATCACGTCCAGAAGCATCATCACAGCAAAGCCCAGAATGATGCCCATGGTGGCACAGTAGGGCTGCTCTTTCTGATTCTGCTGACACTCCGGTATCAGCTCATGTACCGCAACCAGAATCATCGCCCCGGCGGCAAAGGCAAGGGCATAAGGCAGGATTGCTTCCACCGTCACCACCAGCAGCGCACCGATCACCCCGGAAACCGGCTCCACCAGACCGGAAGCCTGCCCCAGCAGGAAGCTTCTGCGCCGGGAGTAGCCCTCCCGCCGCAGCGGCACGGACACCGCCGCCCCCTCCGGGAAATTCTGCAAGCCGATGCCCACGGCAATGGACACCGCCCCCATCAGCCCATCCGGGCTTGCGCCGGTCCCCAGCGCCCCGAAGGCCACGCCCACGGCAAGCCCCTCGGGGATATTGTGCAGGGTGATGGAAAGCACCAGCATGATAATGCGGTTCATACGTTCTCCGGGCATTCCCATGCCCGCCCTTTTTCTGGCAAAGCAGACGGCCTTATCCGACCCCCACAGGAACAGCGCCCCCAGCAGGAACCCGGATACCGCCACAAGCCACGCAGGTGTGTTCCCTACGGCCTCCGCCCGCTGAATGGCGGGCTGTAACAGCGACCAGAAGCTGGCCGCAATCATCACGCCGGCAGAAAAGCCCAACATAAGATTCAACGCTCTGGTACTGGGGGATTTGAAAAAGACCACCGTGGCAGCGCCAAGTGCCGTCACAAACCAAGTCCCCAGTGTCGCCGCCAGCGCCAACCAGACATAATATTCCACATTGCACCTCCCGTAACCATTATAGTATCCGGGGAGCGATTCGGTGCGTGCGTTTGTCGAAAAAAACGTTTACACTACTTTTCCAGCCTGGAAATCAGTGCCGTGCCGTTTTCCCGCAGCCATTTCCGCTGGATTTCGTAATCCGGTAAGACATGCTCGACCTCCGCCCAGAAGCGGGCGGAGTGGTTCATCTCCTTCCGGTGGCACAGCTCGTGGACGACCACGTAGTCCAGCACCTCCGGCGGTGTGAGCATCAGCAGGCAGTTAAAGTTGAGATTTCCCTTACTGCTGCAGCTTCCCCACAGGGTGTGCTGACTGCGGATGGCGATCCTGCCATAGGTCACACCCACCAGCGGCGCAAAATGCGCGACACGTTCCGGGATGGTTTGCCGCGCCTGCCGGGCAAGCACCTGCAGCTGCTCATCCGTAAACACGGGAAGCCGCGCCGCGGCAGTCCGCTTTTCCAGATGCTTTTCAATCCAGCCGGATTTGCTTTCCACAAATCGCCGGATATCCCCATTGGACATCCGCTTTGGGCATCGCACCAGCACCTCGCCGCTTAGGGCTATCTGCACCGAAATTGTCCTGCGGCTGCTGCGGATAACGCGGTATGGAATATTGTATTTTTCCACTTTATCGTTCATAATTCCTTCAAATAATCTCATTTTTACCTAAGGCCGTATCTGAAAGTTGTCAAAACGCCCAAGCAGCGGGTCTTTTTCCCCTGTGCCGCGCCATTTTCCCTTGAAATACATATCCAGTATTCCTGCGGAAAAATGGCTTGCCCATGGCAAAAATCCCTCGCTGTTGGTCATTTCGCCAGCTTTCAGACACGACCTGGTTTCCAGAATTTACAGCTTGAAAATTGATTGCAAATCGGTTACAATCTCTTTGTCTTCGCGAGGCAAATACTGAAACAGGAGGTTGGCAAGATGTTCTTTTTTAATTGCAACACCAACAATTCTGATTGCAGCTCCATTTGGCAGCTGCTGAGCCGGATGTGCGGTTTCGGCTGCTAAGGAAATTTTGTAGCCTTGGGCGATCCCGTGTTCCACGGGGTCGCCTTTATCAAATCCAAAACGCAGTACCGGTGATATTCCGGTACTGCGTTTTCTAGCGTTATACCCCGCCGCGGATCTCCAGCAGCTTGCCCTTGAGGTCGTTCTCCATTTTTGCCATTTCCGCTTCGGCGGCAATGCGCTTCTCCCGGCCTTCGGACTGGATCTTCATTACGTCGTCCAGCGTCTGGATCAGCTCGGCGTTGGTCTTTTTCAGGGTTTCGATGTCCACAATGCCCCGCTCGGCTTCCTTCGCGGTCTCCACGGACGCCATGTGCAGCTTCTCAGCGTTCTGCTTCAGCAGAGCGTTGGTGATGTCGTTGACCTGACGCTGCGCCTGCGCGGCCTCGTTGGAATGGGCAATGCCCAGCGCCAGAACCATCTGATTCTTCCACAGGGGGATGGTGTTCATCAGCGTGGTCTGAATCTTCTCCACCATCACATTGTCGTTGTTCTGAATCATCCGGATCTGGGGCGCGGTCTGGATGGAAATGGTGCGGGTCAGCTCCAGATCGTAGATCTTCTTCTCAAACCGGTTGCACTTGTCCGCCAGGTCTTTTGCCGCCTGGGCATCCTCCGCAAGGCCGGTGGCCTGCGCCGTGGCTTCCAGCTCTTTCAGCTTGCCTTCCCGTACCTCCTGCAGCTTCTTCTTGCCCGCCAGAATGTACATGGTCAGCTCCTTGAAGTAGGCAAGGTTCTGCTCGTACATCTTATCCAGCATCGCGGAGTCCTTCAGCAGCCGTACCTGATGCTGCTGGAGTGCGTCGCCAATCTTCTCCACATTGACCTCTGCCTTGGCGTAGCGGCTCTTCATGACCTCCAGCTTGTTCGCCTGCTTGCGGAAGAAGCCAAGGAAGCCCTTTTCCTCCTCGGCGTCGAAGCCTTTCAGCTCGCCAACCACGTTGACGATCAGGTCGCCCACCTCGCCCAAGTCCTGTGTGCGCACATTGGCGAGGGCAGCGTCGGAGAAGTCGGCCATTTTCTTCTGGGTGCCCGCGCCGTACTGCAAGATCTGGGCGGTGTTCTCCACATCGATCTTCTGGGCAAAATCATTGACCATCTGCTGCTCCTGGGGCGTCAGCACCGGCTCGGCGACCTTGGTCTGCTGCAGCTTCGTTTCCTCGGCCACGGCCAGCTTGGGTGTGTTTTCCAGCTCCGGCTCCAGAGTCAGGCTGGGGATGGGGGCGGATTCGTTCATATCTTTGTATTCTGCGTCCATAATTGATCTCCTCTTCCAGTAATATGGTTATTTCTTACAGCGTCTGCTGTTTCTTCACTTGGGACAGGCCGTCCTCCGTCAGTCCCTCCTGCGCGAGCAGGGTGTTGAGGACGGAAATGTCGCTGGAAACGTCCATGGCGGAATCCCGGAACAGGTCGTCCAGCAGCTTCTCAAAGGCCAGATTCAGCGTATCCAGCGTGGCCTCAATTTCCTTCTTGGAAGCCTGAATGTTTTCCCCCTGCACGGGCTGTGCATCCATGTCCGCATAGGCGTTCAGGAGCTTCACCGTCATGGGCAGGTAGTAGTCCATCAGCTTCTTCAGGTCGGGGACCACCTCCGGATGCGCCTCCGCCCGCTCAAAGATACGGCGGACGATCAGCTCCATCCGGGAGATTTTCTCAGAAATTTCCTCCCCGGGAATGGCGTCGTTGCAGGCGCGTATCTGGGCGATGAAGGCGTTGCCCCGATCCAGAACCTCCTGTACCTGTGGGCCATGGGGGCTGGACACCTTCGGAGCGCTGGCGGCGGCTTCCTGCCGCTGACGTTCTTCCAGAGCCAGACGGCTCTGCTCATAATGCTGGTAGGTCTCGTCGCTGGTGATGAGGCAGGTTTCCTCCCTGTCCATATGCCCTTCCAGAAACAGCCCCTTGTTGATCATCTTCTGCAATTCCCTGCGGACGAACTTCACGTTCTTTCCAACGCTCCGCGCCAGCCGCTCCAGCGTGCAATGGGTGCTCTCCCCAAGGGTTCTTTTGTACATCTTGAACCGGCTGACCCATCCCAGCTTGCGGATGCCGCTGACGATCAGCCAGATTCCGGCAATGACGCCGCCGGCCGTGATCGCGGTGGACACGACCCCCAGACCAATTCCCATAATCAGCCTGACCAGCAGGGAAATAAGCGATATGAACCCGGTGAGCAGCGCCAGACCGCCGCCTACGATCTTCACCAGTCCTACGGCAGTCTCGCCGCCGGTTCCGGCATAAAGCACGGGAAGGTCTTTCTTTTCCTCCACGACCGTGGCCTCGACCTCCCGGTAAACGGATCTGGCAGGCGGGGTCGTGGGACGGGCGGCGGCTTCCATCGCCTTGCGGACGGCTTCGCTTCCCATATCTACGGCCTTGCCCACGGCCTGACTGACCGTCTGGTTCAGCTTCTGAAAGTCCCGGGAATTGACGGCTCTGTCCACAATGTCCTGAATGCTTCTTCCAAGATCGTCCCAGTCCTGATTTTTATTTGCCATACGATCCTCTCCAAAAAATATTCTCTATCATTATAGCGTGATTCCGCGAAAAAAACAAGCGATATGAAAAAAATAAGCAATCCTTTCCCCGCCGCCGCAAAAATTGGTTTCCTGCTTGACTTTTTGCCCCGCTCCATGTAAAATGGCACCGTTTTGTCGAACTTTTGAGAAAAACGGGGGGACGATGATGGACTGGCGAAGCAGGAGCACCCGGAAGCTGCTGGGCAAGGTCGTGACGGTACAGGTCGATCGGCCGGTCGGATATCTTCACGGCGATATTCTGTATCCCATCAATTACGGGTTCGTCCCGGGGCTGATGGGCGGCGACGGCGAGGAACAGGACGCGTACATACTGGGCGTGGATACGCCCCTGTCCGACTTTACAGGGCGGGTCATCGCCGTCATCCGGCGGCACAACGACTGCGAGGACAAGCTGGTGGTCGCGCCGGAGGGGCTTTCGTTCCATCAGGGGCAGATCGCCGAGGCCGTCCATTTTCAGGAGCAGTATTTTATCAGCACCATTGATTCCATCTTTCAGAAATCCTGCGGGGTCGTCCCCTTCCGGCGGGCAGGCGTGGAACCGGAATTTCTGCTTCTGTTCCAGCGGGGTTCCGGAACGTGGAGCTTCCCCAAGGGACACATGGAGGCCGGGGAAACAGAGGAGCGAACCGCCCTCCGGGAGCTTTTTGAGGAAACCGGATTCCGGACGCTGCTGGTTCCCGGCGCCAGAGCCGCCACGGAATACCGCATCAGCTCCGTTGCCAGAAAGCAGGTCGTTTTCTTTCTGGGCGAAGTCCACGGCGAACCAAAGCTTCAGGCCAAAGAGATCAGATCCTGCCGCTGGGTGAAACCCGGCGAGCTGGGACAGTACCTTCTGCCTCAGGTCGCGAACGCCGCAAAAGCGCTGCTTGCGCGGATATAGAATGCCCTTCTGCCGTTCAGCGGTCAAAAATGACCGTTGAACGGATTTTTCAACATTTTTGGTTTCTTTTGTGCTATAGTGTAAGCGCAAGGAGGTGCCCCATGAGATTCAAGCTGGTTATTGATAAAACGCAGGAGGAAACGGTGGTTGCTACCGTCCATGAGCGCAGCCGTCTTACCGACGAAATGGAGCTTCTTGTCCTGCAGCATGACGGCTCTGACCGGATCGCGGCGTACACAGAGGACGGTATGCGGATGCTCCCCTTCTCCGATATCGAGTGCATCACCGTTCTGGACGGGAAGACCTATGCCGTTACACGCAGCGGCGAACGCTGCCGCTTAAAGCTGCGGCTGTACGAGCTGGAAGCCATGCTTCCCGCGTCCTTCATCCGCATCAACAAATCGGCGCTTGCCAACGAAGCCCATTTGGAGCGCTTCACCGCTTCCTTCAACGGCGCAGTGGACGCCGTCTTCCGAAGCGGCTACCGGGAATATGTTTCCCGGCGGTGCTTCGCGGAAATCAAAAGGAGGTACGATCACGTATGAAGCAATATTGTCTGACATTTCTGAAACGAGGTCTGCTGGCCGCTTCCGGCGGGCCGCTGATCCTCGCCATGATCTACGGCATTCTGGGCGCCAACGGGCAGGTCACTTCCCTCGCCCCCGGAGAGGTCTGCATGGGGATTGTGACCGTGACGCTGCTGGCCTTCATCGCGGCGGGCATCGGCGTCGTCTATCAGATCGAGCGTCTGCCGCTGCTCTCCGCTACGGCAATTCACGCCGGAGCGCTGTATCTGGATTATCTGCTGATTTATCTGCTGAACAACTGGATCCCCCGGGACTGGGCATTTATCGGCGTCTTTACCCTGTGCTTCGCGGTGGGCTACGCCCTGATCTGGGGAATCATTCTGCTTTCCATCCGGCACAGAACCAACCGTATCAACCGCCATCTGCGGGGAGGAAAATCATGAGAAAACCGTTTCTTGACAATCTGCGCTACGGCATCGTGCTGTCCGTTGTGGCATATCACGTATTTTATCAATTCAACAGCGTCGGGGGCATCACCAACGTACTTATCCCCGGCATTCCGGCGCTGGACGCGCCGCTGTACGTGCTGTACCCATGGTTCATGGCGGCACTTTTCATGATCTCCGGCATCTGCGCCCGGTACAGTCTGGAAAAGCAGACAGGAAAGCAATACCTGAAAGGCAAAGTCCGCCGCCAACTGATTCCCTCCATCGCCATTATCTTCCTCATCGGGTGGAGCACCGGCTGGGTCACCGACCAGTACGCAAACATTTTTGGCGGCGGTCAGGTTCCGGGGTTTGCCAAATATCTTGTGTGGTGCATGTCCGGCATCGGGGTACTGTGGTTTCTCCACGAGCTGCTGCTGTGCGAGGTGGTGCTGGTGCTGATTCGGAAGCTGGACAAAAAAGACCGGCTGTGGCAGCTGGGCGGCAAGGCGAATTTCCCCGTCATCTGCCTTCTGGTGCTCGGCATGTGGGGCAGCGCCTATATCCTGAACACTCCCGTGATAGAGGTCTACCGCAACGGTTTCTACCTGTTCTGCTTCCTCGCGGGCTACATTCTGTTCTCCCACGAACAGATCCAGTCCCTGCTCGCCAAATGGGCACCCTATATGCTTGCCATGAGCGGCGTGCTGGCCGTCGTCTACACGGTGCATTTCTGGGGACAGAATTACGCGGCTCTCAACAATCTGAAAGCCCCGCTTACCAATCTCTATGCGTGGTTTGCCTGCCTTGGGGTGCTGGGCGCGGGAAAACGGTGGCTGGATAAGGAGACTGCCTTCACCCGCTGCATGGCAAGCCGCAGCTTCGGCATCTACGTCCTGCACAACCCCCTGCTGGTGCTGCTGGCTTGGGCGATGGATAAGCTGCTCCATTTTCCCGTGTGGAGCGTGTATCTGCTTCTGCCGGTGCTGCTGGCGCTGCTCCTGCCGCCGTTGATCGCGCTTATCAAGCGAATTCCCGTCCTGCGCACATTGGTGCTGGGCGAAAAATAAAAAATAGTAGAATTTTTCTCTCTGCCGCAAGATGATTTTAGGTCGGTTGAGGGATTAGAAAACGCCGGAAACCC